>OLJB01000366.1_pt1 | contig 29476 bp, 24 predicted proteins | sample 1601391 | NCBI WGS metagenome assembly OLJB01 (sample SAMN01915215, study PRJEB22387) | human gut metagenome | isolation source: stool | host: Homo sapiens | place: USA | reverse complement strand
AATCTGTAGACTTTTTTTATTATTCTATCTCAGACACACTTTTTGAAACAGTATCATATGTGGACATATATGCATTATGCCCGGCTACAATAAGGTCCTGTATGGCATCTTCATCAGTGTAGCTGCCGGCATCTGTCAGGTCCCCGTCAAGTACTGCGTACAGGTAGTCGGCGGCAGAGGAATTCTCATAAGCCGTGAGTCTGACGAATGCGTGTCCTGCTGCTTTTGAGTAATCAGGAAATGCAGCGGCAATGTCATCGCCATTGTAATACTTGTCGTAGCGGATCTCCACGTAGGCTTCTGAGACAATCGCCTCTGGAGTAGTGAATGGATCTCCGAATCTGATTTCTGAGGCAGGTGTCCCATCTTCATTCACTCCGAAATAATATGGGACATACTCTGTCTCCGGGGACAATCCTGTATAGTTATAGTTGTCATCCCCTATGCTCGATCTTTCAAGTAATGTGTTTAAGTCTATCGAGTTGAGGATTTCATCTGACGAGGTTCCGCTTTCGGTGATGCTCCACCAGTATCGTATGGTCTTGTCATTCGGAACAGCGTTTACAGTGACTGTTCTGGATGTAAGGCCGGATATCGAGAATGTTACATCTATTTGCGTAGGGTCGCCTGTGGACGCAGACATCACGATTGTGTATGACGGTATCCCTGATATGGTGCAGTTTCCGTCTACGGGAACTCCGTATATTATATACTCAGTATCAGGTAACAGGTTCTGATAGGTTTTTGTGAATATGCCTCTTGAGCACATCATTTCAAGTACTTGCTCTGCCGGGAGACCCATAGACAGATACATGTCTGCCAAAGCTGAGACATATGTGTGGAGCTGCTCTTCATAAGTGTCTCCGTAAGATACGATGGATTGTGTGCGTATCATGTCTGTAAAATAATAGGTCTCATTGTCGGAAGGAGTGACGGTTACGTCGGCTGTCAATCCGTTTAAGGAGACTTCGAACTGGAAGCCGGTTCCTGTTGCGACAGATATGTCCGCCTGCAGGCTGTATCCGTTTTCCGATGTGAGAATCAGGGATATGGTTCCGTAAGTTTCTGCAAAGATGTTTTCTGCAACCGGAGCTGTTATGGCAAGAATTCCATTGTCAAGGCTGGCTTTCCATCCGTCCGGCTTGATTATGGTGACAGTCTTGTATCCGCTCATTTGGCATTCGATTTCCTTTCCCTCCCCGTTCCTGAACCAAATGGTGCCTTCAGCATCAATGATGCATTTAAGTTCACTTGTCTTTGGAAGTGTGAGTACTGTGCCGTCGGATAGTGTGATATGTATGGACATCCCATCTTCTGTAATATCCTTTATTAAGGCGGAACTGTCCCCGGATGCGCTCACTCCTGTGTCTTCCCATGTCTTGCCTCCGTCTGTTGATATCTCCCAGTGTTCATTGTCTTCGTTGATCCTGATCATGGGGGCAGTTCCCGTTACCGGTATTCTTTCTCCATTCTCGTCAAGGATGAATTCTTTTGTCCCGTCAGGATAGGTATATCCCCACCAGTATGCCCCATCTTCCTCTATTACTGATATCTTTGGCGGAGTCAGTCCGTCCTCTCCATTATGGATGGTGATTGAAGTGCCGTCTGAGAAATAGATGGTGTACCCGGATTCGTCATTTGTGATGCTGTCTACGGTTACATCATCCTGAAGCTTTTCAATGATGTCTTGAATGCTTTCTAAGTCTGAACGGACTTGTCCGCAGTAGTCTTCCAGAAGTCTGAGCCTTTCTTCAAGTTCATCGATAGATTTCCTTAACTCATCATAACTGCATGAGAACAGTGATAGTAAAAAAGTCGCGCATAAAACAAAATACTTCATATTGATACAGTTTTTAGGGTTTGTCTTGTCAAATTTCAGTATTTGTCTATGATATCTCAAAAAAACATGCTGCTATAACCTCAATTTGCTGTTTCAGGAGCAGTTTTGTGCTCGATTTTCCGGATACTCCTTATCTTTTCTCGGTATACGGACGGAGACATTCCAACTTCTTCCTTGAATAATTTTGCGAATGTGCTGAAGGAGCAGAATCCTGAGTCAACGGCAATCGCTTTCACTGGCATGTCGTGTTCCAGGTCTGACAGAAGGGTAAGTGCCTCGTGTATTCTGTATCCGTTTACATATTGTCTGAAACTTTTTCCGGTGTTCTTGTTGATGCATTGTGACAGGTATGTTCTGTTGCTTCCTATTGACGCTGCTGCCTTTTCTATACTTATGCTGCTGTCCTTGTATATCTTGTCTTCCTGCATCAGCTTTTCTATTTTCATGAACAGCACTATGCTGTCATTGTCATTGACCCGGCCCTTTTTTAAAGTATCATTGTATTTTCTGGCAAGTATTGTGTACATCCTGTCTTTGTATCTGTACATTTTCCATAGAATGTATGAGATTATAAGGATTGATATTACGATGATGGACAGGATATATATGGATTTTGTCTTCTCCTGTATTTCGGCCATGTGCCTTGTCTCCTCATTCTTCAATGTGAGTTCTCTGATGGCGCGTTCTTCTTTAATGTTGAACAGACTGTCAGATGTTGCATGGAATTTCTTGTAATAAAACAGTGCGGAGTCTTGACATCCCATCATGTCATAGGTGGATGAAAGTGAATGGTAAAGATTGTATGTGAAAACTTTGTTCTCTTTAATCTCAGCGATGTCGAGACCATGTCTTAGTATGTTGACTGCTTCACTGTACCTTCCTAATGAGCATAGAAAATCACCATAAGACAGGTACAGGTAACTTGAATTTGTGGCTGGGATGTCTTTGTTGATCAGCCTGAATGCTTTGTCGTATTCATTTTTCGCATCATCTGTTTTCCCGGTTCTTGCGAATATGTCGGCATAAAGATTGTGTATCCCGACCGGATCCATTGTGCGGAACGGGTTGTCCGCAGCTTGGTCAAGGAATTTTCTTGATTTTTCAAAGTCATTTTTCAGGTAATACATTTTGGCAAGTCCGTAGGCTCCGATGAAATACATTCTGCAGTTTGGGTTGTTCTGGCCTTTTTCGTATAAAGTCCTTGCGTATTTTATGCCGAGGGTGTCTTTTCTTATGAAGTATGCCATCATGAGATTATATCCCATGATGCAGGCTTCGTCACCATTTGAGTGCTGGTCTATAAGTTCCATTCCGGATATGAATGTCTCGATGGCCTTTCTGTAGTCCATTCTGTATGTTATATAGTATATGCCGAGACTGTTGTATATTATAAAGACTGGCATCCAGTTGAAGTCGTGTTTGCGAGAAATCTTGCTATGGCTTATCTGATACCATAATTCCAGACCTTTGTTCAGAATTATGCCGGCAGAGTCGTACATGTCCGCAGCCATGTAACTTTGTCCGGCATATGCCATGGCAGCTAGTTTAGGCATTCCTGGTCTCATGTCATCAGTGAACGAAACTAACTGCCTTGCGAATTTTACTGATCTGTTGAATTGCTGGGTATCTATATAGTATCGGCAGGAGTCAGACAGACGTTTTATCTCACTAAATCTGTCTTCGGCAGAGCTGATAGTGGAAAAACCAAGAATTACAGCAAGAAAAATAGATGTAAATTTAGGCATGCGTTGAAATTAAAAAAACCTCTGATGACATTGTCATCAGAGGGTAAGTGATCTGCTTGGGGCTCGAACCCAAGACCCCAACATTAAAAGTGTTGTGCTCTACCGACTGAGCTAGCAGATCGTTATGTTCGGGCCGCAAAATTAATGAAAAAGATTAAATGCGCAAAAAAATTATGGTCTTTTGCGTATTTTTGCACAATGAATGTTTTTCAGCAAGAGGTTCTGGACTATCTGCGGACCATATCCTGTGATGTGGAGATATGTGACGATAATGAAGTCAGCGTGTTGAGGTGTGCGGAAACAGGTATTTCTGTAATAGCCGTGCCGTTGCAGTTCTTCCGGCAAGGGAGGGATGTGGAAGCGCTGGCTGCGGCTTTCAGCGGGCTCAATGACCGTATCTTCCTGTATGAGGACAGGTGGCTGTCCTGCGGCACTGTCGTCAGGTCAATGCTTAGAGTACGTACTGGCGGCGGGATGAACGTTTTTGCCCGCAATTGTGAGGTCCGTCCGGTAAGTCATGAGACAGCCGCGGCTTTTCTGGGCCGCAATCATGTCTATGGTCCGGCCAGGGCTGCTGTGAGGCTCGGCCTTTTCAGAGTCAGATCGACTGGCCGGACCGAGGCCGGTATGGATATGACTCCCGCGCTGGCCGCAGTAGCGACGTTTTCGGACGGACGTGTTATGGAGGACGGGCGCATCTCGTACGAGTGGGTCCGGTACGCCTCATGCATGGGGGTCAGGGTTTTGGGGGGTATGGGAAGGTTGCTGGACGCGTTCGTGTCGATGAAAGGTCAGGATGCTCCATTTGATGTGATGTCGTATTGTGATTTGGAATGGTATGACGGCAGGTCATACAGGAGGCTCGGATTTGAGGATAGCGGATACAGGTCTCCTGTGGAGTTCGTGTATCTCCCCATGGACGGCATTCGTATACATGCACATAAGTTGTCGAGTGACCGAAGGTACCGTGGACTTGACGTAAGCGAAGGTGTGACTTTATACAATATGGGCAGCCAGCGGTTCGTCCGTCATTGTGTTGGTGACTGTCAGTGAGTCCATGTTCTTTGCGGTGTCCACTCTGAGTCTTTGCCCTGGTTTCATGCCTGAGAGAATGGCCTCTGCGAGGCATCCCTCCAGATAACGCCGGATGACTCTTTTGAGCGGACGTGCTCCGAATGCCGGATCAAATCCTTTGTCGCACAGGAAATCTTTCGCGTTCTGCGTGAGGTACAGGCTGTAGCCTGCGCTCTGTATCCTTTTCCGCACATCCGACAGCTCCAAGTCCAGTATGGCATGCATATTCTTGCGTGTCAGGCTGTTGAAATATACTGTCTCATCGAGTCTGTTGAGGAACTCTGGAGAAAAGGTACGGTTCAGGGCCTTGTTGATCAGGCTGTTGTGTTTTTCGGAAGAGTTGTGCGGCATCGTTCCGAATCCTATACCGTATCCGAAGTCCTTTATGTCACGGCTGCCGAGGTTGGATGTCAGGATGATGACCGTGTTCCGGAAGTCCACCAGACGACCGTTGCTGTCCGTTAGCCTTCCTTCGTCAAGTATCTGTAGCAGCAGATTGAATATGTCAGGGTGGGCTTTCTCTATCTCATCGAACAGTATTACGGAGTACGGCTTCTGTCTGACCCTCTCGCTCAGCTGTCCTCCTTCGTCATAGCCGACGTATCCCGGAGGGGCACCGGTAAGTCTGGTGAGGGATATTTTCTCCATATACTCGCTCATGTCTATACGTATGATTGCATCCTTGGAATCGAACAGCTGCTCTGCGATGATCTTGGCTGTATGGGTCTTGCCGACACCTGTCGGGCCGAGGAAGAGGAATGTGCCTATCGGCCTGTCCGGAGCTTTCAGTCCTGTCCTGCTTAGCGATATGGCACGGACTATCTTGTCAACGGCTTCCGGCTGGCCTATTATCCTTGTCTCAAGAGTCTCTCTGAGAGAACGTATCCGTGCGGTCTCGGTCGCTGACATTCTTTCGACAGGGATACCGGTTGTCCTGGATACAGTGGACAGTACGTCATCGACCGTGACTGTCCTGGGATGCTCTGCGGCTTTCTGCATCATCTGCATGGCGGTTTTCTCGATCTCGTCTTCCTGAAGTCTTTCCATCTTCATCAGCCTGGCGCCCTGTACGAAGTTGTCGGCTTCCAGGAATGACCGTTTCCCGTTACGGATATCCAGGAGTTTCTTCTCCATTTTCCGCAGCTTCAGCGGCGGCATGTTGCAGGAGACATGGACAGCCGCCCCTGTCTCGTCCATGAGATCCACTGCCTTGTCAGGCTGGTTGCGGTCTATGATATACCGGCTGGAGAGGGAAACGCAGGCTTCTATGGCCTCTTTGGTGAATACGACATTATGGTGGGTCTCGTAATTACGTTTCAGGCTTTCCAGTATCTTGACGGTGATTTCATCTGAAGGCGGATCGACCGTCACTTTCTGGAACCGCCTGGCAAGGGCCCCGTCTTTCTCTATGATTTTCCTGTATTCGTCAGAAGTGGTGGTGCCTATGCATTGGAATTCGCCTCTGGACAATGCCGGCTTCATGATGGATGCGGCGTCCATGGCTCCGCCGGAGCCTCCGGTCCCTACGATGTTGTGTATTTCGTCTATAAACAGTATTATGTCAGGGTCATTGAAGGCGGCATCGAGGATTTTCTTCAGTCGTTCCTCGAAATCGCCTCTGTACTTGGTGCCTGCCACAACCGCTCCCATGTCGAGTGATATGATCCGTTTTCCCATCAGGTCGAAAGGGACTGCTCTGTCCGCTATGCGCATGGCTATACCTTCCACTATTGATGTCTTTCCGACTCCCGGCTCGCCCACTATCATGGGGCTGTTCTTTTTTCTTCTGCACATTATCTCTATGGCCCGGTCTATCTCTTTCTCTCTGCCTGTTACGGGATCCAGAAGTCCTTCTTCGGCAATTCTTGTCAGGTCAATTCCGAATCTGCCAAGTACTTCCTCCGGTGACTCGGACTGTTGTTCAGGACGGATTTCCGTCTCCAGGCCTGATTCGTCTGCATCAGGCTCACTGTATCCCATGTCGTTTTTGAGATATTCGTATTTCTGATTGAAGTTAAGGCCGAGATGAGTGATGATGCCGGCTGCAGTAGAGCTGTCTTCTTTCAGGATTATACTGAGAAACACCATAGTGTCCGGTAACTGTCCTGCCTTTGGAGTCTGCAGGATGGAAGTGGCTTCTCCTGTGACACGCATCAGCTCAGGTCCTGGTCCGATATTGTCTATATTGTTATAAGGTATGGCATAGCCGCGGTCCACTGCTTCCATAATCATGCTCCTGAGCTGGATTGTGGATATACCGTTGTCGGTCAGGAATCGGCATGCCTCGTTGTTTCCCTGGCGGATGACTCCGAGCATGAAATGCTCTATTGTGATGGTCATCCATCCGGTCTTCGCAGCCTCTTCTTTGGCGTATTGGAATATCTTGTTTATTTTATCGAGTTCGCGCATAAGTCATTGCAGTTTGACGGCCCTAAAATAATCATTATTTGGATACTGTCATCGCTTGCAGATACAAAATATTTGAGTATTTTAGCATTTTATTTTGGAGAAAAAAGTGAAAAGATGGAAAATGAAGAAGTAAATCAAGGCAGGATAGTGCAGGTAGATATTGAGACAGAGATGAAAACGGCTTACATAGATTATTCTATGTCCGTAATAGTCTCAAGGGCCCTGCCTGATGTAAGAGACGGATTGAAGCCGGTGCATAGGAGAGTTCTGTACGGAATGTACGATCTCGGTCTGACATCGGGAGGTCAGCATAAGAAATCAGCCCGTATAGTCGGAGAGGTGTTGGGAAAGTACCATCCGCATGGTGACTCAAGTGTATACGATGCAATGGTGCGTATGGCCCAGGACTGGAGCATGAGGTACATGCTGGTTGACGGGCAGGGTAACTTCGGCTCCATAGACGGGGACTCGGCTGCGGCCATGCGATATACGGAGGCCAGATTCAGGAGACTTGCCGAGGAGTGTCTGGAGGACCTGGACAAGGATACGGTGGATTTCACACCCAACTTTGACGAGACGCTGAAGGAACCGGTGGTGTTGCCGTCAAAGGCGCCTCTTCTGCTGCTGAACGGATCGTCAGGTATCGCAGTCGGAATGGCGACCAATATGGCACCGCACAATCTCGCGGAGGTAGCTGACGCGATATGTGCTTACATAGACAACAATGACATCACCGTAGATGAACTGATGCAGTATATAAAAGGGCCGGATTTCCCTACAGGGGGCATCATTCAGGGAGTGGCCGGCATACGCAGCGCATTCGAGACAGGACGCGGGCGTATTGTGGTCAGGTCCAAGACTGAGATTGAGGTCCAGCCTTCAGGCAGGGAGGTCATCGTAGTGACGGAGATTCCCTATATGGTCAACAAGAGGGAGATGATAGAGAGTATCGCCAGGTTGGTGGAGGAAAAGAAGATAGACGGCATAGCCTATATCAATGACGAGAGCGATCACAAGGGAATGCGTGTTGTGATAAAGCTCAAGATGGGGGCCGTGGCCAATGTTGTGCTGAACACTCTGTTCAAGATGACCGCGCTCCAGTCAAGTTTCTCAGTTAACAACATAGCTTTGGTGGACGGACGTCCCAAGCTGCTGAATCTGATACAGCTGATCAAGTATTTCGTGCGTCACCGTCACAATGTGGTGGTGCGCAGGGCCCAGTTCAATCTCAATGAGGCGCGCAAGAAGGAGCACGTGCTTGCCGGTCTGCTCAAGGCAATCGATATAATAGACGAGGTGATCAACCTTATCAGATCCTCGCGAAGCCGTCAGGATGCAAGGGAAGGTCTTTGCAGGGAACTGGGATTCACTGATATACAGGCCGGTGCAATAGTAGAGATGAGGTTGGGACAGCTCACCGGAATGGACAGGGACAAGTTGCGCAGTGATTATGAAGCACTGCTGAAGCTTATAAATGAACTAACTGAGTTCCTGGCGGATGAGACTCTGCAGTATGCGCTCATAAAGAAAGAGACGCAGGAACTGAAGGAGAAATACGGGGATCCGAGAAGGACTGAGATCGTGCCGTCCGCAGACGAGTTCAATCCGGAGGATTTCTATGCAGATGAGGATGTGGTGATAACCATTTCCCATAGCGGATATATAAAAAGGACTCCTTTGGCAGAGTACCGCCTGCAGAACAGAGGCGGGATCGGCTCCAAGGGCAGCAACACCAAGGAGGAGGACTTCATAGAGCATATTTACGTAGCCAATACGCACAGTACGATGCTGTTCTTTACGGCCAAAGGCAAGTGCTACTGGCTTAAGGTGTACGAAATCCCAGAGGGGACCAAGGCATCGAAGGGACGCGCTGTCCAGAATGTAATCAACATCGAGCCTGACGACCGGATATGCGCCTATATCAATGTCGGTGATCTCAATGACGAAGAGTATACCGGCAGCCATTACATAGTTCTGGCGACCAAGAGAGGTACGGTGAAGAAGACTCTGCTTGAGGCGTATTCACGTCCGCGTCAGAAGGGAGTCAATGCCATAACCATAAGGGACAATGATGCGTTGCTTGAGGCGATACTGACCGATGGAGGCAATGACATTCTCCTGGCGGCCCGCAATGGCAAGTGTGTCCGTTTTCATGAGTCGGAGGCACGTTCCATAGGCCGTACTGCGGCAGGTGTACGCGGAATAAATATTGAGGATGACGACGAGGTCGTCGGAATGGTATGTGCCGACATTTCCTTGGATAAAGGTGGAGACATTCTGGTGGTAAGTGAGAACGGGTATGGCAAGCGCTCTCCTCTTGATGACTACAGGATTACCAGCAGGGGCGCCAAAGGTGTCAAGACCATCAGCATCACAGAGAAGACGGGCAGTCTTATTGCTATAAAGATGGTTTCGGACGAAAATGACCTTATGATAATCAACAGGTCGGGCATAACCATCCGGGTGCCGGTATCAGACATAAGGGTTGCCGGCAGGGCTACACAGGGTGTCAGGCTGATTAATCTCCGTGAAGGTGACGGCATCGCTGCCGTATGTGTGGTGAATAAGAGTGAGGAGAAATTACAGGAAAGCATGGATGAATTGTAATAACTTAAAAACAATAAGACAATCAAATTAAATCAGATTATGAAAAAAGTATTATTGGCTGTTGCGATGCTGGCTGTTGCAGTTACGGCCGGCGCGCAGAATCCGAATCAGTTGCTTTCATCAATAGAGAAGGCGAAAGCGGCGACAGAGAATCCGAAAAAGGCATCCAATCCTAATACATGGATTAAATATGGTGATGCATTGTCCAATGCGTACATCAGTCTTTTCGGTGATTTCCGTGTAGGCTGGAATGTCGGTGAGGTAATGATGTTCAATACCCAGACACCTATTTCCCAGGAACAGGTACAGAAAGGCGGTGTTTCATTTACTGTCGAGCACTATGCGTTGCGTGATCTGTATTTCAACAACAGTACAGGAATACTGGATGCCGTAGTCATCACCAAGCCCATTACCGACTACAATCTCCTTATAGCGGCCAGGGACGCATATCTCAAGGCGGCTGATCTTGACCTTAAAGGTTCTAAGACCAAAGTCTTGACAAGTAAGCTTATTTCTATGAGAGACAGACTTGTAGAATGTGCATCAGGATCTTATGCGCTTGGAGATCTGGCAGAGGCGGCCAAATTCTTCGAGGAATCTCTCTCCTGCAGTGACAACAAGATCGTCAATACTATCGATACCCTTATGGTCTACAATGCAGGTATAATGTACGGGGCTGTAGGCAATGTGGACAAGGCAAAGAAATACTATCAGGAGTGCATTGATCTCGGTTACGACAGCAATGGCGATGTCTCTGCTTCCCTTGCTGAGATAATGATACAGGAGGGAAACCTGGAGGGGGCCAAGAAATGCCTGAACGATGCATTCCAGAAATATCCTGCAAGCCAGTCAGTACTGGTGTCGCTGATCAATCTCTATCTTGAGTCAAAGGATGATCCCAACAAGATTCTGGACCTTATCAGGGCTGCTCAGAAGAACGAGCCTGACAATGCATCTCTCGTATATGCCGAGGGTAATGTCTACAACAGCATGGGGGATTATGAGAATGCAATCAAGTATTTCTCCAAGTCGTATGAGATGGATCCTACATATGTATACGGTATCTACGCAGTAGGTAACTGTTACTTTGAGATGGCAGTGAAGGTAGGAGAGGAGATTGACAAGCTGGATCTCGATGATATAGAAAATTATGAAAGACTCCTGAAACAGCAGGAACAGTATCTTATGGATTCGATCGAGCCTTTTGAGAAAGCATTCTCAACAACAGATGACCAGGAGGTGAAGATTGCCGTGGCTCAGGCTCTCAAGCAGGTATATTTCCGTTTCAGGGACCGGGATCCGAAGTATGCGGCTGGTCACAAGAAATATGAGGAATTCCTTATAAACAATGGTGTCAATGTCGAGTAACAACCGATAAGGATATTGTCGCGCGACATATTCTGAAAAGCGGGATGGCCGAGGGTGTACAGACAGCCTGGCCATCCCGCTTTTTTGTAGAACAGGAGATTCTCCTTCCGTGTCTATTCTTGTGATCTGCCGGTATTCTTGATGCTTTGCGTGAGTTTCTGGACTATCTTTGACTGGGAGAGGAATTCGCTTGCGATAACCCTGATTACTGTGTAGAGCGGTATGGAAATGAGGATTCCAAATATGCCGCCGATCTGTCCTGCTATGAGGATTACCAGGAATATTTCAAGAGGATGGGCCTTTACGCTGTTGGAGTAGATAAGCGGCTGGAATACATAGTTGTCTATTAGCTGGGTAACGATGAAGATACCGAGGATAATCAGCAGAAATACGATTATCGGCATGCTCATGCTGTTGTTGATGTGGAATATGAGTCCCATGAGTACGGCAATGATGTCTCCTATGAGAGGGCCTACATAAGGAATGATGTTGAGCAGTCCGGCTGCGCTTGCTATCACTATGGCGAGCTGCGGGTCTACCTTGGCTATGAAGATGAGTCCCATGCTGTTCAGGGCAGCTACGAAAAGGGACTCGATGAAAAGTCCTGCGAAGTATCTTGACAGCAGGCGGTTGATGGAGAAAATGGCCCTGCGTGCCTTGTCTTCGTATTTGTCAGGAATTATTGAACATACGGTCTCTGTCACGATGCCGTTGTCCATGAGTATGAAGAACGATATGAATACGATTGAGAATATGGCGATTCCCAGATCGGCTATGAATGAGGCGAGTGACATCAGGATGTTGGAGAATGTTGACAGGTTGATGAAGTTGCGGATGTAGTCAAATAGGTACACCTCTATCCTGAAATTCGGGTCTATAGATGGTATTGACTTGATTATAAATTCATTGATGTCTTTGAGAGGCGTTTCCAGCCGTGCGCTTACCGAGCTGAGGTTTACGTTGTTGACCAGCTTGACGAACTCTCCTATCATGGGTGCCAGCAGCAGGAACAGGGAAAGGCAGATGCAGATCATCAGGGCAAGAGTTAGTGCCGCAGCCAGCCATCTCGGCAGGTGTCTGTTCTTTATCCTTATGCTTGTCAGAAATTTTACGACAGGCTTGCCTATTAATGCTACCACTATAGCTATCCCTATGTACATGAGGATGCTTCTGAAGTACCACCCTAAAAACAGAACAAGTGCTGTTACTCCAGCAATGATGATGTATTTTGCCAGTTTGTCCATGTTGTGCCGTATTTTACGGCAAACTTACACAAATATGCCGAATAAAAAAAACGCCGCATCTCATGCGGCGTTCACTATCAATTGGAGACCCTTACATGTTCTGTTCTTCCGTTTTGGGCTGTGGCTTCTCGTTGCCTACGGCGACATTGATTGTCCGTCCCATATATTCGGTTCCGTTCAGGGCTTCTATTGCTTTCAATCCCTCTTCCTGGGACATCTCAACGAAACCGTATCCTCTGGACCTTCTGGTCTCTTTGTTTACGATTATTCTCGCGGAGGATACTTCACCGAAAGGAGTGAACAGTGATGTCAGGTCTTCTTTTCTGACTCTGTAGTTCAGATTAGATACAAAGATATTCATGTGCAGTTTGGTTATATTTCCGGCAAATATATGGATTTATTTCCCATATCTCAAAGAAAAAAAACAAAAACTGTTGACATAAAGCACTATTCGTGTCCGTAACTGCTTCCGTCGAAGCAATGGGTGCATATCATCTCCTTGGGCAGTCCGATGGCAGAGACGAGGTTGTCGAGTGAGTTGAACTTGAGAGACGCGACATTGACTTCCTTGCGGATGTACTCTACCATGGCCGTGTACTCGGCAGTGTCGTTTCTTACGTATTTGCCGAGGTTCCTGTCGTGGGCTCCTTCGTTTTTCAGGATGAAACGTCGTGATATGAGTTCCAGCGGAGTCCTTGACTCGGAGAAGTTTATGAATTCGCACGGATATATCAGAGGGGGACAGCTTATACGGACATGCACTTCTTTGGCACCGTATTCATACAGGTTGCGGACATTGTTGCGCAACTGTGTGCCTCTGACAATCGAGTCGTCGCAGAATACCGGCTTGTGGTTCTTGAGTATGGCTCCGTTCGGAATGAGCTTCATCCTGGCTACCAGATTGCGCATTTCCTGATTGGACGGAGTGAAGCTTCTGGGCCATGTGGGAGTGTATTTGACATATGCGTTCCTGTATGGAACTCCTTTTCCGTCCGAGTATCCGATGGCCATGCAGGTTCCTGAGTCGGGAATCGAGCATACGGTGTCCATCTCGGAGGCGTCCTCCTTTGCCAGTTTGTAACCGAGCCTGTAACGGACTTCATCTACATTGATGTTCTCATATGAACTGGCGGGATATCCGTAGTATATCCACAGGAAAGAGCAGATCTGCATCTTTTTCTTTGGAGGTACTATCTGTTCGATTCCATCTGCTGTCAGCCTTACAGCCTCACCGGGGCCTATTATATATTTCTCTTTGTAGCGGAGATTGGGGAAACTGCACGTTTCTGACGCTATTGCGTGAGCCCGGATGCTTTCTCCGTTCTCGTCTTTTTCTCCGACAATCAGAGGTGTCCTGCCGTACAGGTCCCTGCTTGCGATTATGCTGTCTTCCGTCATGATGAGGAAAGAGCACGAGCCCTTTATCTTCTGCTGGACTGACTCGATTCCCTCTGCAAATGATGCGGAGCAGGTGATGATCTGTGCAATGAGTTCGGTCGGGTTGGTCTTTCCGGAGCTCAGCTCAGTGAAATTCTTGTTCATGGACAGCATTTCTTTCTCAAGGGCGTCGATATTGCATATCTTGCCTACTGTCACTATGGCAAAGCGTCCAAGATGCGAATTTACTACGATTGGCTGTGCGTCAGTGTCGCTGATGACACCGATGCCGATATTGCCCGTGTACTTGTTCAAGTCGTCCTCGAACTTTACTCTGAAATAGGAATTCTCCAGCGAGTGGATGTCCCTTGCGAAGATGCCGTTTCCGTTGTAGACAGCCATACCGCCTCTGCGGGTACCGAGATGGGAATGATAGTCAACTCCGTAGAATAGATCGTTTCTGCATTTCCTGTTGGAAATTACTCCAAAAATTCCTCCCATAATTGTAGTATTTAAAGCGCAAAGATATTCCGTTGTATCAACAAAAAGAAAAAAATGAGCATTTTTTTAGTTATGAAATCATAAACTGCTGATAATCTTGTTGATGTCTATGAATATGCCGATTATGGCCTCAAGGATCAGCGACGGTATGCGGAAGATGTGTCCGTCGATGCCGGAGCACAGCAGCGAGACCGGGATCAGTATCATGGCCGCACTTACAAGAGGGGAGCACAGTAAATTCGCTATCAGTGAGAAAAATGCGAAAGTTCCGAAGTGCAGCAGGATGACCGGTGCGGTTGTCACCTGACATGCAATTGTCATGGCGCAGGCATCTGTAAGAAGTCTTGCGGGCTTCCATCCGGGGCTTATGGCTGATCTGAGGTAAGGGTAGATGAGAAAAATTGCTGTCATGGCCGCGTATGTCAGCTGGAAGCTGATGCTCGACGGAGATGACGGATCAGCTGTCGTAATGATGACGGCGCTGGCGGACATGGCACTCAGTCCGTCCTTTTTCCGTCCGGCCAGTATGCCGGCCTCGTAGATAGTGAAAGTTACTGCAGCTCTGAGAATGGAGACCCCGGATCCTGTGAATATGGTGTAGCTCCACAATGCGCAGAGAATGAGTATGGACCTGACCCTTCTTGCGGCGGGAGAGTTGCCGGTCAGCAGTGCCATGAGTCTGTGCAGGAATGCGTAGATCAGACCCAAGTGCATGCCGGACAGAGCCAGCAGGTGTATCGCTCCGCTGTTCCTGAAACTTTCCTTGACTGTCTTCGGAATTTCGTCCTGATATCCATACGCCAGAGCCTTTACTACTGCGGCGGTGCCTGCTGAACTGTCGTCCCGGAACATGATATCTATTTTTTTTGAAAAATTGTGTCTCAAGCGTGCAGGTATAAGGCTGAGTGGCACGTCTTCGCATGGCCGGCACTCAGCCTGCCGTTTCCTGTCCAGGCACAGGCATGTGTAAAGAACCTTCCTGCGGGCCATGTGGCGCACGTAGTCGAAGTCCGGAGAGAAATTCCTGACCTTGCTGACCTTTACGTATGCACTGACAGTGTCACCTGGAAGGCAGCATATTCTTGTAGGTATGTTGTATATGATTGTCCTGCTGTCCGGCAGAATGACCTCTATCCACGGACGTCCGGAGGATGACAGGCCTTTGTCCGCTACTATGCCTTCGACCATACACTCCTCTCCGTCCTGCATGGAGCTGTCGTGCAGAGAACATACATTCATGTTGTAGATTGAGGCACCGAGACATCCGGTGCAGAAGACAGAAAGCAGGGATGCTTTCGGCATGGTTCCTATGAGTGATATCCCTATAGCGGCAGCGACTGCGCTTGACAAGGCTATGGCGTGCGGATCTATGTGATAGGACAGGCAGTCCGCCGTCAGGTTGCCTGTGACATAAAGGACGGCAATTGCGAATAAAAACATTCTTCCCTTCATACATCTCTCTCCTCATTTTTCGGCAAGGTAACAATTCTTTATGAGAATACCTATAAAATGTATATCTTTGCAAGATAGTTGAAATAATATTTTACAAATAATAATATTATGATAGTATTGGTAATCAACTGCGGAAGCTCATCGCTGAAGTATCAGGTCCTCGACATGAGGAGCGACAATGACTATTCTCTGCTTGCCAAGGGCATAGTGGAGAGAATAGGGCTGGAAATGGGAGAGATAACCCATCGTCCTTCAGGTAAGGACAAACTGGTCATCTCCAAGCCCGTTCCCGATCATACAGAAGGTATAAAGTCTGTTCTGGAACTTCTTACGGACTCTGAGTACGGAGTTCTGAAGTCTCTTGAGCAGATAGAGGCCGTAGGTCATAGAGTCGCTCACGGCGGCGAGCTTTTCCCGGAGTCCTGCGTGGTGGATGACAAAGTGATTGATGGCATCAGGAACCTGTGCGAGCTGGCGCCTCTGCACAATCCCGCCAATCTGCTCGGTATAGAGGCGGTGAAAAAGCTGCTGCCACAAGTACCTCAGGTGGCTGTGTTTGATACATCATTCCATCAGACCATGCCCGATTATGCATATATGTACGCGATACCTTACGAGCTTTATGAGAAGTACGGGGTGCGCCGTTACGGATTTCACGGAACGAGCCACAAGTTCGTGGCTTACAGAGCCTGTGAGTTTCTCGGCATGGATATCGCCAATTCAAAAATAGTGACCTGCCATCTCGGTAACGGCGGCTCGGTGACAGCTGTGCTCAACGGCAAGTCGGTAGACACATCCATGGGATTCACTCCTGTGGAGGGCGTTGTGATGGGAACCCGCTGCGGCAATATCGATGCCGGTGCGGTGACTTACCTGCAGAGCAAGCTGGGACTGGACGTGGACGGCATCACCAGGCTGCTGAACAAGAAGAGCGGCTTCTTAGGTGTATCCGGAGTGTCCTCAGACTGCCGCGATATCGTCAGCGCGTATGAGAACGGCAACTACAGGGCGGGCCTTTCTCTCAACATGTTCTACCACAGTGTGCGTAAGTACATCGGAGCCTACAGCGCGGTCATGGGCGGTCTGGATGTCATAGTCTTTACCGGTGGCATAGGAGAAAATGACAGTGATGCACGGCGTGAAATATGCTCTACGCTGGGCTATCTTGGAGTGGACTTCGATGAGACGGCCAACAAGGGTGTACGCGGCGAGGACAAGCTGCTTACCAGGCCGGACTCTAAAGTCAAGGTGCTGACTCTCTCCACCAACGAGGAACTGGTTATCGCCCGGGACACTATGAGACTGACACGCAGATAATAATATCGACGAATATCTCAACCTTATAAAATCATGATTACAAATTTTGAACAGATTTACGAAATTCTTCGTTCCAAGACCAGAAAGCGTCTGATTGCGGCATGGGCAGTGGATGACCACACCATCACAGCTGCCTACAAGGCTGTTCAGATGGGCATTGTGGACGCCACTCTCGTAGGTGACGTGAACATGATCAAGAAAGTCTGCGATGCCGAGAAGATCGACCCTTCGGCATTTACCATTATCAACAATGACAACGAACTGGCCTCCATCGCCCAGGCCGTGCTCATGGTCCGCGAGGGACAGGGAGATATCCTTATGAAAGGTCTCTGCTCTACGGACAAGTACATGAGAGGCATTCTCAACAAGGAGAAGGGGCTGCTTCCTCCCAAGGCCGTGCTCAGCCACGTATGCGTGCTTTCCAACCCCAATTATCATAAACTGGTGGTTCTCGGAGATATGGCAGTCATTCCTCTTCCTGACCTCAGTCAGAAAGTCGCTATCGTAAAATATCTGGTCAATACAGCCAAGGCCCTTCAGATCGAGAGACCCAAGGTGGCGCTTCTGGCCGCTACGGAGCAGATGCTGCCCGGCATGCAGGCCTGCGTGGATGCGGCCATCATCTCCAAGATGATAGATCGCGGGCAGATTCCCGGATGTGTCGGTGACGGCCCTCTTGCTCTTGACGTGGCCATTTCCAGAGAAGCGGCGGAGATCAAGAAGCTCAACAGCCCTGTGGCCGGCGACGCAGACTGTCTCCTGTTCCCCAATATCGAGTCGGCCAATACATTCTACAAGGTCAACTCCCAGCTCTGCAAGGGTGTGAAGCAGGCGGCAATAGTGGCCGGTGCCATGGCTCCCTGCGTATTGTCGAGCCGTGCCGACAGTATCGAGACAAAGTTGAACTCCATCGCCCTCGCGGCCTTGACAGCAAAATAGTCCCGGACATGGCATATATATTGGCAATCAACCCCGGTTCGACATCCACGAAGATATCGCTGTTTGACGGGGCAAAGGAGGTATTTACCCAGACACTCCGGCATTCTGCGGAAGAAATCTCAAGGTACGAGCGCGTTATAGACCAGTTCAAGTTCCGCGAGGAAACCATCGTCAAGGCACTTGAGGACAATGGCGTGAAACTGGAGGACATCAAGGTGATAGTCGGCCGCGGCGGCCTGCTCAGACCTATCCCGTCCGGTGTATATGAGGTCAATGAGGCAATGCTCAAGGACCTCAGTTCCGCCTGCTACGGCGAGCATGCCGGCAATCTCGGCGGTATCATCGCAAATGAGCTGGCCTCCAGAATCAAGGACTGCAAGGCTTATATAGCGGATCCCGTAGTCGTGGACGAGCTCTGCGACGTGGCGCGTATCGGAGGTCATCCCATGTTCCCCAGAATATCTATTTTCCATGCCTTGAACCACAAGGCCATCGCGAAGATGTATGCCCGTGAGGCAGGAAAGGAGTACAGCGACCTCAATCTGGTAGTAGTACACATGGGCGGCGGTGTGTCCGTTGCTGCTCATTGCAAGGGTAAGGTAGTGGATGTGAATAATGCCCTGTATGGAGAAGGTCCGTTCAGCCCTGAGCGTACCGGCGGTATCGCGGCCATGCAGCTGGCTGACGCCTGCTATAGCGGCAAGTACACTTTGGCTGAGATGAAGAAGATCATCTCCGGCAAGGGCGGTGTTGTGGCTCATCTGGGCACCAACTCCTTCAAGGAGGTCGAGGACCGCGTGGCTGCCGGAGACCAGAAGGCCAGGCTCATTGCGGATGCATTTATCTATAATGTGGCCAAGGCCATCGGAGGCATGGCGGCGGCTCTTTCCGGAAAGGTGGACGCCATTCTGCTTACAGGTGGTATCGCTTACGGCAAGGAGATGATGCAGCAGCTCACCGACATGGTCTCGTTCATCGCTCCGGTGAAAGTCTATCCGGGAGAGGACGAGATGGGTGCCCTCGCAGGCAATGCCCTTGCGGTGATTGAAGGACGCGAGGAGGTCAGGAAATACTGATTTTCCGGAATCGAACTTTTAGGAAGCTGAGGGGATCTGTCCTCTCGGCTTTTTTGTTCTTATAATGAAGAAGATGAACAGACCTATGGCTGCTGCGGTTCCGGTAATGTAGCTTACGGTCGAAGGCAGGGACAGACCTCCTACGTTGTACGGGGCTATCATGAAGTAGCAGACGCATACAAATGTCAGGAAGGTTGCCGGGATGGACATTACCAGGTGGCTTTTGCGGTTTTGCACAAGGTATGCCGCAGCTGTCCACAGCACGACGGTCGCCAATACCTGGTTGCCTATTCCCACATATTTCCAGATGGTGGAGAAGTCAACTTTGCACAGGATGAACGCCACGATGAATATGGGTACGGCTACAAGGAGTCTGTTACGCATAGGTTTCTGATTGATTCTCAGTGCGTCTCCAATGGTGAGTCTGAGGCTTCTGAATGCAGTGTCACCGGAGGTGATGGGGCAGACGACTACTCCCAGAATCGCAATGACGGCTCCGGCCTGACCCAGCCAGGACTGGCATATCTCGTCCACCATGATGGCCGGTGTCTTGCCGGCATCGGCTGCTGCGTTTAGACCGTCCGGGCCTCCGAAGTAGGCGATGGCGGCGGTGGCCCAGATCATGGCGACCAGTCCTTCAGCTATCATCGCTCCGTAGAATATGGGCCGGCCGTATTTCTCGTTGCTCAGGCAGCGGGCCATGATGGGGCTCTGGGTGGAGTGGAAGCCGGAGATGGCCCCGCACGAGATTACCACAAAGAGCATCGGGATGAGAATGTTGGTGTCCGGGTCGGTATGAAAGTTTCGGAAACTGTCGGCAGTCAGTTCAGTGAGACGAATCTCGCCTGAGAATCCCTTGACAAACAGGACACCGGCTATGGCGACGGCCATAAAGAGCAGGACGGCCCCGAAGACGGGGTACAGCTTGCCGATGATTTTGTCGACTGGCAGAAGTGTGGCCACTATGTAATAAGCGAACACTATGTAGAGCCAGATGCGCTTGTCCCAGCCGGTGAGGGTGTGCAGCAGGTCTGCGGGGCCAGTGACGAATGACACTCCGACAGCGATGAGGATGAACGCGGAGAATATCACCAGAAATTTCTTAACTCCTCCGCCGAGATACTTTCCGACCATGTCGGGCAGGCTCATGCCGTCATTGCGCACCGAGAGCATGCCGGAGAAGAAATCGTGTGCCGCTCCCATGAAGATGCAGCCGAGCACTATCCAGATATAGGCCACCGGTCCGTAAGCCGCGCCCAGGATGGCTCCGAATATGGGGCCGAGACCGGCGATGTTGAGGAACTGGATGATAAAGATCCTCCAGGGTTTCATCTCCTGATAGTCCACTCCGTCGGCCAGTCTCTTGGCCGGAGTAGGGCGGGACGGGGATACGCCGAAGAATTTCCCTATGAATTTTCCGTAAGTGAAATAACCTATGATCAAGGCTGCCAAGCAAGTGATAAATGTAATCATCAGTCCGGGTTTTGTCAGTGCAAATTTATGCATTCTACTGAAAAATATCTACAGGATTTGTGTAATTTTGCGTCCATGAATGCAAGAGTTCCTACTGAACTGGGGACTGAGCGGATCCCCAAATTATTGAAACAATACGCTATCCCGGCTATCATAGCGATGACTGCGTCCTCCCTTTACAATATGGTGGATGCTATCTTCATAGGTCACGGTGTCGGCCCCTATGCCATTTCCGGCCTGGCTTTGACCTTCCCGTTTATGAATCTGGCCGCAGCCTTCGGCACTCTCGTCGGAGTCGGAGCCTCGACCATGGCATCGATGCTGCTTGGCCAGAAGAACTACGACATCGCCAAGAAGGTGCTTGGCAACGTGGTGGTCCTCAATTTTATAATAGGTCTGCTGTTTACGATAGTGGCCCTGGCCTTCCTCGACCCGATACTCTATTTCTTCGGGGCGAGTGAGAACACCATCTCATATGCCCGCGAGTACATGGAGATAATCCTGGCGGGCAACGTGATCACCCACATTTATTTCGGACTAAACTCCCTGCTCCGCTCTGCCGGCCATCCCAAGAAGGCCATGTCGGCGACTATCATGACGGTGCTTCTCAACGCGGCCCTCGACCCTCTGTTCATATTCACTTTCGACATGGGTATCAGGGGAGCGGCAGTGGCTACCATCCTGGCCCAGATCGTGGCACTTATACTGGTCGTTGTATGGTTCTGCGACAAGCGGGAGCTGATTCATTTCGAAAAGGGAATATTCCGGCTCGACCGCAGGATAGTCAAGGATTCGATAGTCATCGGCCTGGCTCCTTTTCTGATGAACTTTGTGGCCTGCTTCGTGGTGATTATCATCAATATGAGGCTGAAGACCTACGGGGGGACCTGGCTATCGGAGCCTACGGTATCGTCAACCGCATATCATTCGTATTCATCATGATAGTATCCGGTCTGACCCAGGGTATGCAGCCTATTGCCGGCTACAACTACGGTGCCCGGCAGATGTCCCGTGTCTATGAGGTGCTCAAGAAGACCCTTCTCTACGGAACTGTAGTGCTGACCGCCGGCTTCCTGATAGGGGAGCTCTGCCCCGGACTGGTGGTGTCCATCTTCACCGACGATCCGGAACTGAAGGAGAAGTCGATAAAGGGTATGCGACTGGTTGTGGGAATGTTCCCTCTGGTATCCCTGTCGATGGTCATAGGCAACTTCTTCCAGAGTATCGGAAAGCCCAAGCAGGCCATCTTCCTATCCCTCTCCCGACAGCTGATATTCCTGATACCTGCCCTGTGGATTCTGCCCCTGTTCTTCGATATCGCCGGAGTCTGGGTCAGCTTTATGGTGGCGGACTTCCTTGCCAGTGTCGTAGGTGTCACATTATTGTTGAACTTTATCAAGAAAAACCGGACCAATGAACAGCTACAGTCATAATTTCGCCGTATGCGTCGGGCGTCAGCTCGGCAGCGGAGGACACAATGTCGCTCTCGCCATCTCCAGGAAGATGGGTATCGCATTCTATGACAAGGAAATAATCAATCAGGCCGCGAAGGACAGCGGTCTGGATCCAGAGTATTTCGAGAAGGTGGACGAGAAACCGACCATCCCGATCTTAGGCGGCTTTGCCGGGGTGCATATTCCGTTCTTCTCGGGCGGATATCTCGATACTGAGAGTTATCTTGGCAACAACAATCTCTTCAAGATTCAGAGCCGTACGATAGAGATGCTGGCCGACAAGGGACCGGGGGTTTTCGTGGGCCGCTGCGCCGACTATATACTGCGCGACCGTCCGAGGGTGCTGTCAGTGTTCATCACAGCCACTATGGAGGACCGTATCGCGCGTCTGTCCAGTCTGCTTTCCATCACTCCCGAGGAAGCGGAAGCGCAGATAAAGGAATGTGACCGCAAACGGGCCGAGTATTATAACTACTTCACATTCAAGAAGTGGGGAGATTCAGCCTCTTACGACCTGTGCCTGAGCACCTCTCTTTTCGGCGAGGAGGAGACGGCCGACCGTATAGTCGCCATTGTCCGCGATAAGATTCTCAAATAGGAGAAATCTTTCAGGCAAAGAGGAATATACTGCCACAATATAAGACCAGGCCCTCCCACTGCTCCGCAGTGGGCCCCTCCCTCTAGAGCCGAGGGCGGCTAGTCTTATATTGTGGCAGTATATTCCTCTTTGACAGCAGTGATGTCTGTTCAATCATAGACCTGGGCGAAGAAAGGATTGCCGGCGGCTATGGCCTCAAAATTCCAGGGATTGGGATTGGCCGGGTCGTACTTGGGCAGGCATTCGGGGCACCAGTGTCCTCCCCGCAGGACTGTGTTCGGGGTCATCTCGAATTCGTGGCCGAACTGGCAGCGCCATTTGAGAGGGGTGAAGAGGTCGCCGGGAGTCATGGTCTCCGAGAGACATTCTCCGCCGCGGAATCTGGCTGCAGCCCGCATATCCTCTATATTCAGTTCGGATAGTGGTTTGGTCTCGTCGTAACCGTGGTCTAATACGACAGCATCCTCGGGGCGGTCGGAAGGTCGGCTGAGGTCCATGTCCTTCCATGCCGGGATGGCCTTCCACTCCTCGATGGATCCGAAGTGGGCCTTGATACGTCCGGTGTCACCGTGCTTCAGCCAGTATAGTGTGCCTAAGGGATTGCTTACGGCCACATGGCGCATGAACGCCTTAATGGCGAATGCCGGAGCTATGGGAGCCAGCGAGAAGTACCAGGGCAGCTGCCGTTTCATGCGCCGGAAATATTCTTCTGCGGTAACTCCTTCCCTGAAGTGAAGGAATTCTTCCAGTCTGTCGGCGTCCAAGTACCACTCTCCGTGGAAATTCTTGGTGGCGAACCAGTTGGCTCCGAATACCTTTTCAACTGGAGGACATCCCATGCCACGTAGCAGCATAGTCTCGAACTCGTAGTTGGTCAGGCGGAAAGAGGCTCCGCTGCTGAGATTGTAGAAACCTCTCCAGAAATCCTCCGGGACGTTATCCTCGCAGACATTTGCGCATACTCTGCCGGAATCTTCCAGGGTACTCCACTCCAGAACTCCGCGCAGAGGCACGTGGCAGGCTATCGGGTCATTGGCCTTCTTGAGCAGGTCGGGATAGAGCATTCCTGTCTGGCGGATAGATACCCACCGTTTCAGACCGGATTCGGCGAATACCAGTTCGGCAAGACATTTGGAGACTGAGTACCAGTCGAAAATACTGGTGTAGATGGGATCGCCGCACCGGCCCCAGTGCCTGGGCGGAAGGTGGTTGCCCACCTGGGCCACCGAGCCGATATATACCGCACCGATGCTGTCGGGGTCGGACTGTGCCTTTATTGCCCTGACAACATTCTGCGCTCCTGTTACATTGACTTTCAGAGTCTGTTCCGGATGCATGTCAGCTGCGGGAGATACCATGCCGCCGATATGCAGTACATAATCGGCACCGGTGACACCTTTCAGAATGCTGTCATAATCAGTCAGATCTCCCCATATGATCCTGATACCTGGCTCGTTACTGTATTTGCCGAGAGTTTTGATGTTTTTCTTGCTGGGTCTTGCCAGCAGTACGATGTCAAACCTGTCCCTGCGTCCCAGCAGCTCTCTGAAAGCCGCACCTCCCATATTGCCGGTGGCACCTGTTATGAATACTCTTTTTTTTGCCATATTCTATTATTGTTCTGTCTCGGCCTGCTCCTCGATCCACAGCTCGAAGCATAGCGGAACATAGCCCGGTATGTCTCCGCTGCCGTTCTCTCCGTATCCTAAAGGCGAATAAAAGAACACAACCGCTGATTCACCATATTTCATGCGGTACAGTCCTTTGTTGAAGCCGTCGATGAATGAGTTTTCCTCCATGGTTTTCTCCTCGTCATCGAAGTACTGGAAAGATGCGGCGCTGTATCCGTTGGAGGCATTGTATATCCTGTATTTTATAGCAGTATCCTGTATGTTGGTATCGAAAACAGTGCCGTTGAGGAATTTTCCTACGTAACGTATGTTGACGTTGGCCTGGTTGCTGACGGTGTCGTTTGTCTCGGTTGTCTTGATGAAGTAGAACCCATATTCGGTAGAGTCCAGTCCATTGTACCTTGTATCCGCGTATTCTTCCAGTTCTCCTATCTGGTACAGGTCCGGGTTGTCGATGACTTCCCTCAGGTAGATGTCGTATATTCTGGTCGAACCGTCTCCCTCTATGATTTCCATGCCGCTTTCCTCGTCCAGCAGGGATGCAGGTATGATTGCCTTTACTGAGCCACCTTCCTTCATGCCGGTAAGTATCTCCCTGATTCCTGCAGAGTTGTTCCGCAATGACCAGATTCTCGGCTCGTAGTATCCGGAATAGGAGTAGGTGCCGAGAATCTTGGCTATGCTGTCGGATGTGTATGAGCTGAATGTACCGTCCAGATACGTGATTACGTAATCCACGAGCACGTACGACGTGTCATCCGGAGTCCTTCCGGTACCTGGTATGGAGTCTACTATATACAGGCCGGAGGCTGACGGCTCGGCATCCGGATAGTTGGTCTTGATGTATGCCTCCAGGATACGTTTCTGGACGGACTCGGCGGATTCGTCGATTTCCTGTGCACAGGATACGGCTATGGCAGTCGCCGCCAGAAAAGTGATTGTCTTGTAGAATAGGTTCATTGTCAGTTGTTCTTTATTACTTTTTCAACCCAGATTTCGTAAGCCAGCGCGGAAAGTTTTGGAATGCTGTATACGTAGCTGTCATAGAATCCGTATTTTGCGGAGAAAATCACTATGCAGTGCTCGCCCTCTCTTACTCCGTAAAGACCGTTGACCAGTCCGCTGCACATGCAGTTTTCCGTGAACAGTATCTTCTTGACGGAGTAGTCGGGATCGGATATTTCGAAGCCGTTTTCCTGTGCCACTTGCTCGTTGTTGGTCGAGAAAAGGCTGGTCGGTGATGAAGTGAATATGTATCCTGCATAGTAGAAATGAAGGGAGTCTCCGAACTCGAGGGAGTCTTCCAACGTTATCGCCGTGGTGTCGAGTTTTATGCGGTTGGATCCGTTGCGGCGTATGACAGGGTAGTCCTGGAAATTCTGCGAGATGTATGAGTCTATCGCCGCTTCCTGGTCTGCGATGGTAAGTTCTTTCTCATCGTTGCAGGAGAACAGCAGAAGTGCCGGAAGGACTGTAAGTAATAATATGTATGTCTTCGGTCTCATGTATTATGTCAGTGATGCTGCAAGAATTGTTCCATAGACTCTTTGAAGTATCTGCGGACATCGCTTATGGGTATGGTCAGCCTTCCTCCTGCGGCCTTTTCATGGCCGCCTCCGTTGAAGTATCGGTTGGCCAGGGCATTGACTGACACGTTGCCCTTGGATCTGAGGGAGACGCGTATGAATTCTTTTGTCTCGCAGAAGATGGCTGACACTTCCACGTCCTTTATCATAAGCGGAAGATTGACAAGTCCTTCGGAGTCTCCGTCCTGGAAATTGAACCTTTCTCTGTCCTCAAGTGTCAGTACCATGCAGGATGAGCCGGTATTCCTGTCAATTTCCATGGAGTCCAGCAGAAGATGTCCCATGAGCCGCATGCGGTCCTCCGTGTACCTTCTGAAGATCATATTGCCTATGGATTCGAAGTCCGCACCGGCTTGCAGAAGTCCTGCTGCTGTTGTGAATGTATATGGGGTAAGGGAGTTGCTGAAGTTGTTTGTGTCTGTGAGCAGACCGGTCGTGATAGCCGTCAGGGCCTCCTTGCCGATCCTTTCCGGAACTCCTGCGACAGATGAGAAGCACATGAGAGTGCGGTACAGAAGCTCGCAGGTGGAGGACGATGATGGATCCGATATGACGATGCTGAACCCTTCTGTCTCCGGGTAGGGATGATGGTCAATCATCACCTTTGCCGCTGCAGCCGCTGTGATGTCCTCCTGCAGCCATTCTGTCCTGTCGAGCCTGTTGAAGTCAAGACATACAATAAGGTCGCTGTCTGCTACGGCCTGCCTTGCCGCATCCCTGTCGTCGGTGTAATATCTGGTGATCCTGTCCTTGTCCAGGAAGTCCAGAAACACAGGCGGGCGTGATGGGAGTACCACTTCTGCGTGTATCCCTCTGGAATGCAGGAACGAATAGAGTCCCATGGAAGATCCGCACGCGTCACCGTCAGGGTTGAAATGGCTGATAATGGCGACACTTCTCTTTCCGGCCAGCAGTTTCTCAAGTTCAAGAGATGAAGATTCCAATGTCATACGCAGAATAATTTATGATTGCAAAATTAAAAATATATTGCAAGTCCTAATTATTATTTTTACTTTTGTCGGCATATTTGCAAAGAGGTAATAAACTAAAAATTTAATTATACTTACAATGAAAACACTCTTTAAGGTTTTGACTTATGTGGTCTTTCCTCTGCTTATCATTCTTCTGGTATACCTTGTTTATGACAGCGTGATGCAACCTGTCAGATTCCAGAAAGAGGTTGCACGCAGAGAAGCGGTAGCCATTGACAGAATGGTTTGTATCAGAACACTTCAGGAAGTATATAAGGAATCCAACCGCCGCTTCCTTTCTACAACAGACTCGCTTATTGACTTCTACAAAAACGGAAAGATCACCATCGTAAGGCAGATCGGCTCAATGGATGACTCACTGGCCGTAGCACGTGGACTTGTGAGACGTGACAGTATTGAGATAATGGTAAGGGATACCCTTCTGAAAGGCAAGGCCAACGTGGTTGACTCCATAGGTATCATACCATTCTCTGGCGGAAAGCCCATTGAGATGGACGCAGTGGTAAGGAAGGTGTCCGGTATCAACATTCCTTTGTTCGAGGCCAGGGTACCTTATGACGAGCTTCTGAAAGGGCTTGACAGGCAGCTCGTGGTCAACCTTAAGGCAGAGAAGGAGGATATGGGACAGTATCCCGGTCTTAAGGTCGGGGATATCGAGAATCCTAACAATAACGCAGGTAACTGGGAATAGTACAGATGCCTGGCCCGCAGCATAGAATAACCATTCAGCTTGATCTGAACGGTTATTCTTTTTCAATTTACGACCGGAACGGAATACTGCTTTCCGAAGAGAGCAGGTCCTGTCCGGTCGATCTTTCTGTAAATGAGCTTGCACCTGTGCTGGACAGACCGTTCTCAATGGTGTCCGTGTATTTTACTACATGGAAATACACTCTTGTGCCACAGTCGCATTTTGCAAAGGACAGAGGGAGGGAATGTCTCAAGGCCGTCAGAGACATCAGTGACGATGACGAGGTGCTTACCCTGGATCTGCCTTCCCGCAAGGCTGTCATGGTCTTTGCGCTTCCGGTTGCGATATACGGCGCCTTGACAAGACAGTGCCGTAACGTGAAGTTCTATCCTACGGCGTATCTTCTGATTGACCGTATAGCGTCAGTACATGACAATAACCGTCTGATAGTGTCGTTTACTGAGGGAATGCTGCACATTGTTGCTGCCGAAAGGGACCGGCTTCTGTTTGCCAACAGTTTTCCGGCAGCCGATATCGCTACGGCGGAGTATTTCATATTTTCCGTGACCAAGGAGGTGATGTTTAATCCGGACCATACAGTTCTGCATATATATGGCAAGGTAGAGGAACGAGTGTCGGCGGAACTTGGAAAATATTTTGCAGGAGTGGTGTTTATGCAATGAGGATAATCGGAGGCAGTCTCAAGGGCAGGGCGGTGCTGCCGCCTTCAGGATTCAGGGCGCGTCCTACGACGGATTTTGCCAAGGAAGGGCTGTTCAATGTCCTGGACAATGAATATGACCTTTCCGAGGTGCGCGTACTGGATCTGTTCTCTGGAACGGGCAGTATATCCTACGAGTTCGCTTCCCGGGGTGTTAGGGAAATATATTCTGTGGAGATGAATCCGCTGCATGTGTCTTTCATCCGCAAGTGCATTTCCCAGTTCAAAATAGAGGGCATGCATGTAATCCGGCATAACGTATTTGATTTCGTAGGTATGTGCAGGATGGATTTTGACATTGTTTTCGCGGATCCTCCATATGATATCGCAGGACTGGATACAATACCGGACCGTGTGCTTTCGGCTGTCTCGGACAGCCTTCCCGGAGGACTTTTGAGAAAAGGTGGGGAATTTATCCTGGAACATCCGGGGACATATTCCTTTATGGGGCATCCGCGCTTCGTTAAGGAAAAGAAATACGGAAACGTACATTTTTCATTTTTCAAGTAAATACAGAGAATTATGGCAACAGTAACATTGGGCGGCAATACCGTCAATCTTAAGGGAAAGTTCCCTGTAGCAGGACAGACAACAATGGATTTCGAATTGGTTAAAGGCGACCTCAGCACTGCAAGGCTGAGTGATTATGCCGGAAAGAAAGTAGTTCTCAACATCTTTCCAAGTCTTGATACTGCCGTATGCGCCACATCCGTACGCAGATTCAACCAGTTGGTGGCCGGCAGGGACAATACGGTAGTCCTGGCAATATCGAATGACCTCCCGTTTGCGCAGTCCCGTTTCTGTACTACCGAGGGTATAGAAAATGTAATAGCCCTGTCGGCATTCCGCAACGAGCAGTTCGGAGAGAACTATGGCGTCGCGATGGTTGACGGTCCTCTCGCCGGCCTTCTCGCAAGAGCGGTGGTAGTTCTGGATGAGAATCGAAAAGTAGTTTATTCACAGCTTGTTCCTGAAATTACTACCGAACCTGACTACGATGCGGCGATAGCTTCTTTATATTTTTTTTTGAAAAAAGTTTGCAAAGAAGCAAAAACTGTATATCTTTGCAATCCCTTTCGGAAACGGAAGGGGCAAAGAAGAACGGTGCGGTAGTTCAGCTTGGTTAGAATGCCGGCCTGTCACGCCGGAGGTCGCGGGTTCGAGCCCCGTCCGCACCGCAATGAACATTGAAAATCAATGTTTTACAAAATAAACACCCGATTTTACACCCAAGAATGTAAAGTCGGGTGTTTTTTGTATTATTTAGGAAAAACACTGAGCGAAATCGGATCACCGGGAAAGCCCTGTGTGAGGGAATGCTCAGGTATATGGGATCATCTCCAAAATTTCAGCCATCCTGAAGAGTTCGAGAAATGCAGTT
>OLJB01000316.1_pt1 | contig 33460 bp, 28 predicted proteins | sample 1601391 | NCBI WGS metagenome assembly OLJB01 (sample SAMN01915215, study PRJEB22387) | human gut metagenome | isolation source: stool | host: Homo sapiens | place: USA | reverse complement strand
TGCATGGGCGGCCGGCCCGTTTTCACATGCCGTACAGGGGCTGCGGCGCGCGGTCAGAGCTGTTTGTCGGCCACACGATGCGCCGTGCGGAGCTGCAGGCCGAGCAGTGCGGCCGAGGCGCCGGCCAGCAGCAGCGAAAGGCCCACCCAGACCACGACGGCCGTCGAGCCGAAGACCAGCGGCTGGAAGAGAATGCCCAGCGCGCAGAGCAGCAGCAGGATGCCGCAGAGGATGGTCCATCCGGCGCCGCGGATGCCCACGGCGCGCATGTCGCCGCCCAGCCCCACGGCGCTGAAGCCGCGCATGAGGAGCCAGAAGCCCAGAACGACGGGAAGCGTCGCCGAGGAGAGGGCGACGTTGAAGACCAGGATGAGGCCCAGGACAATCTCGATGACGCCCCAGGCGAGCATCCATCCGCGGCCGGTCACATAGTGGGTGTTGCGCGCGGCGACAATCGTCTCGACCACCCCCGTGAGGAGCATCAGCCAGCCGAAGAGCACGGCCATGCCGACGTAGCTCTGCACCGGGAAGGCGAAGACGACCACGCCGATGAGGAAGAGAATGACCCCTCCCGCAAGCAGCAGCCACCAGTAGCGGACGGCCTGCCGCGAGCCTTCGAGGTAACGGAACAGGGAATCTTGCATAGGAACTCAGGTTTTGATTCAACCCCGCAAGGGTGCAAGGAGTGTGCCACGGAGCGCCACGGAACGCTCCCGAACGGGCGAAAAGCGCCCCGGAGCATACAAACACGCCGAATATCGTCTATCTTTGCAACCGTAAATCGAACAGAACGAGTACACATGGCGATTTCGAAGGAGATGACCTCGGGGCGGCCGCTGCCCCAGATTCTGAGTTTCACGCTGCCCCTGCTGCTGGGCAACCTACTCCAGCAGACCTACTCGCTGGTCGATGCGGTCATCGTGGGCAAGTTTCTGGGCATCAACGCTCTGGCCTCGGTAGGAGCCAGCACGTCGGTCGTCTTTCTGATTCTCGGCTTCTGCAACGGATGCTGCGGTGGATTCGGCATTCCGGTGGCCCAGAAGTTCGGCGCGCGCGACTACGGCGTCATGCGGCAGCTGGTCTTTGTCAGCCTGAGGCTGGCCACCGTCATGTCGCTCTCCATCGCCCTCGTCACCTCGCTGCTTTGCCACGACATCCTGCAGTGGATGCGCACGCCGGAGAACATCTTCCAGGGGGCCTACGTTTACCTGCTCATCACCTTCATCGGCATTCCCTGCACCTTCTTCTACAACCTCCTCTCGAGCATCATCCGCGCGCTGGGCGACAGCCGGACCCCCTTCTGGTTCCTGCTCTTCTCGACCCTGCTCAACATCGTGCTCGACCTCTTCTTCATCCTCGTGCTCGACTGGGGCGTGGCCGGCGCCGGCATCGCCACGGTCCTCGCACAGGGCATCTCGGCGCTGCTCTGCTACCGCTACATGATGCGCCACTTCGAGATTCTCCAGCCCAAGTCGCGCGAAGAGCGGCAGTACAGCCCCCGTCTGGCCCGCACGCTGCTCACCATCGGCGTCCCGATGGGGCTGCAGTTCTCCATCACGGCCATCGGCAGCATCATGCTCCAGAGCGCCAACAACGCGCTGGGCACGGCCTGCGTCGCCGCCTTCACGGCCGCCATGCGCATCAAGATGTTCTTCATGTGCCCGCTCGAGAGTCTGGGCATCGCCATGGCCACCTACAGCGGCCAGAACTACGGTGCCGGAAAGCCCGAACGGGTCTGGGCCGGCGTGAAGGCCAGCACGCTCCTGATGCTCATCTATTCGGCCTTCTCGTTCGTCATGCTGATGCTCTGGTCGCAGAGTTTCGCGCTGCTCTTCGTGGAGCCCACCGAGCACGAGATTCTCGCCGATACGGTACGTTTCCTCCACATTTCGGTCTCGTTCTTCCCGGTGCTGGGCATGCTCTGCGTACTGCGCTACACGATTCAGGGGGTCGGATACACCAATCTGGCGATGCTCTCGGGCGTCTCGGAGATGGTGGCCCGCATACTGGTGAGTCTGCTGGCCGTCCCCTCGCTGGGCTACATCGCCGTCTGCTTCGGCGACCCGACGGCGTGGGTCTTCGCCGTCGCCTTCCTCGTGCCGGCCTTCGCCTGGGTCTACAAGCGGCTGCTCCGCATCCGCGACTCGAAGTGGAGCGCCGAGGATGCGGCGGCGCGCAGCTGAGCCCTCTCCGGCCGACCGCTTCGCAACAACACAAAAAAGGCGTCGGACAACCTCGGTTGTCCGACGCCTTGTCGTTCATACAGGCCGCTACGCGTGCACGGCACCCTGTTCGCTGCCGTTCTGCTCGCTGCTGCTTTGCTCGTTGCCACCCTGTTCGCTGCCACCCTCCGGGCCGGTGCTGCGCACGAAGTCGAGCAGCGCACGGGCCGTCTTCTCGGGCTCCTCGAGGAAGCCCATGTGACCCGAGTGTTCGAGCCACACCACCCGCGCCTGCGGATGGGCGGCCACCATCGCCTCGGCCTTCTCGACCGGGATGTAGCTATCCTCGCGTCCCAGGATAAAGAGCTGCGGCACGGACGAGGCGCGCAGCATCTCGTTGCGGTCCTTGCGCGCCAGCATGCCGTTGAGCAGCGCCACGATGCCCTCGTCCTCCGTGACGAAGACCTGCTCGGTGAGGTCCTCGATGGCATCCTTCATCCGCGCCCGGTTCTCGGGGGCGAAGCCCGCCTCGGGGGCCACATGCGCCAGCAGCTCCTTGCGGCCGGCGCGCACCAGCGCGATTTCACGCCGCCGGTTCTCCATCTTCTCGGGCGTGTCGGCATTGGGCGTCGAGCTGAGCAGCACCACGCCGTCGAGCATCTCGGGATGGCGTTCACAGAAGGCCAGCGCCACGTAGCCGCCCATCGAGTGGCCCACCAGCGTGCAGCGCGCAATGCCCAGCGCACGCAGTCCGTCGGCCACCACGTCGGCCAGGAACTCCATCGAGTGCTCCTCGCCCGTGACGACCGAGATGCCGTGGCCCGGCAGGTCGAGCGTCACCACGCGCACCTCTTTGTAGAGCAGTGGCACGAAGTCGTCCCAGACGAGCATCGATTCCAGATAGCCGTGCAGCAGCACGACGCAGCGCTCACCCTTCTCCGAGTCGCAGACATGCAGGGCAACCGGCCCCGCCATGATGAATTTTTCGGTCATTTTCCGTCAAGATTACTCCTCTTCGTCGTCGAAATAGTCGAGGGCCGACTCCCGCTTGGGGCGTACCTCGTACGTTTCATCCTCCTCGTCGTCCAGATGACGGTAGAGCGTATGACGCTCCTTGCCGCTCTTGTGCAGCGGTTCGAGGCGCTTCGCCTTGCGAAGCTCGTCCGTGTCGTGCGCACGGCCCCCCTTGGATGTTTTCATGGATGGATGGAAAAGATAAGGAAAAAAGATGTTGTACTGAATTGAATATACGCAGAATCAGAAGTTTTCGGTATCGAATTCACCCTCGAAGACCCGGCGGGCAGGGCCTGTGAGCCGGATGTCGGTATAGTGCTGCGTCCCGGCCTCGTGGCGGAAGCGCACCTCCAGCTCGCCGCCCGGCACCTCGATGCGGAAGCGGTGCACGGCGGGCTGACGCACGTACGAGGTGACAATGGCCGCCGCCGTGACCCCCGTACCGCAGGCCAGCGTCTCGTTCTCGACGCCGCGCTCGTAGGTCCGCACGCGCAGATGCCCTTCGCCCAGCTCCTCAACAAAGTCGACGTTCGTTCCGCGCGGGAAGCGGGCGTCGTGACGAATCGTACGGCCGCGGCCCACCACGTCGACGGCCGAGACATCGGGGACGAACTCCACGAAGTGGGGCACTCCCGTGTCGAGGGCCCACCACGAGCCGCCGTCGCGAATCTCCGAGACGTTGAGCATCCCCACCTCGATGTCGCCGGCGAGCCCTCGCGTGCGCAGAATCCGCGCCATGTGCAGCCCGTCGGCCGCGTCGAAGAACTTCACCTCGCCGCCGACACCGAGGTGCTCGGCAAAGAGCGTGAAGCAGCGGGCGCCGTTGCCGCACATCTCGCCCTCGGAGCCGTCGGCGTTGTAGTAGCGCATCGAACAGTCGAGCTCGGAGCTGCGCCGCAGCGTCATCAGCCCGTCGGCCCCGATGCCGAAGTGGCGGTCGCAGAGCCGCGCAATACGCGCGGGGTCGGGCGTGAAGCGCTCCTCACGGTCGTCGAGCAGGATGAAGTCGTTGCCCGCACCCTCGTATTTGGCAAACTTGAGCAGCATGTGCAGCGGTGTTATATCCTCACAAAAATAATAAAACTTCTAAAAGTTTTACTACTTTTGTAAAAAATTGTCTCCCCCGTTCCGCACCCGCCGCCCGGCGCGCCGCGTGTGGCAAAGGAATTGTTAATTGACACAACATCATGAAAAGTCAGCTCTTCAAGCACCGCTCCATCCGCAAGTTCAAGTCCCGCCCGATACCCGTCGAAACGCTGCGCGAAATCCTCGAGGCCGCCACGCGCGCCTCGACGTGCGGCAACATGCAGCTCTATTCGCTCATCGTAACGCGCGACGAGGCGCTGCGCAACGAGCTCGCGCCCTGCCACTTCAACCAGCCGATGGTGCGCCAGGCCCCCTGTCTGGTGACCGTCTGCGCCGACGTGCACCGCTTCTCGATGTGGTGCGAGCAGCGCGACGCCGACCCCGCCTACGACAACTTCGAGTGGTTCCTCAACGCCGCCACCGACGCCCTGCTGGCGACGCAGAACCTCTGCATCGAGGCCGAGTCGCACGGACTGGGCATCTGCATCCTCGGCACGACGCTCTACACGGCGGGCGACATCGCCCGCATCCTCGAGCTGCCCAAGGGGGTCATCCCGCTGACGACCGTCGTGATGGGCTACCCCGACGAATCGCCCGAGCTGACCGACCGGCTGCCGCTCGAGGCGGTGGTCCACTACGAGAAGTACACCGACTACACGGCCGCCGAAATCGACGAGCTGTGGGCCGAGCGCGAGGAGTCGGCCCAGACCAAGCAGCTGCTCGAGGAGAACAAGCTGCCCAACCTGGCCCAGATTTTCACGCGCAACCGCTACCGCCGCGAGGACAACATCGCCGTGTCGAAGGCCTACTTCGCCCTGCTGCGCGAAAAGGGATTTTTCAACAACTGACCGAACCGGGTCGACAACCGACGCCGAGACACCGATGGGAACAAGGGGAGTGCGCACGCTGGCCATCGCACTGCTGAGTCTTCTGGGCTCGGCCTGTAGCGTCACGCGCCACATTCCCCAGGGCTCCTACCTGCTGACGAAGGTCTCGGTGGAGACCGACCATGAGGCTCCGCGTTCGGAGCGAATCACCTCGTCGGAGCTCGAGAAGTACATCCGCCAGAGCCCCAACAAGCGCTTTCTGGGGACCTACTTCTACGTCTGGCTCTACGAACAGGCCGATACGGCGAAGCACAACCGCTGGAACAACTGGAAGCGCAAAATCGGCGAGGCCCCCGTGCTGCTCGACATGAACCTCACGGAGCGCTCGGTGCAGGACTTCAAAATCTACCTCGACTCTAAGGGATTCTACGCCTCGGAGGCCTCCTACGAGCTCGACACGACGCGCCACCCGCGCAAGGCGAGCATCACCTACCGCATCCGGCAGGGGGCGCCCTACCGCATCGACACCATCGCCTACGACTTCCGCGACCAATTTCTCCGGCCGCTGATTCTGGCCGATACGGCCCACTCGCTCATCCATGCGGGCGACATCTTCGACATCACGCAGCTCGACGCCGAGCGGACGCGCATCGCCACTTACCTCAAGCAGCGGGGCTACTACAACTTCTCGCCGAGCAGCATCGAATACGTAGCCGACACGCTCGGCGGCGGACACCGCGTCGGGGTGACGATGGTCATCAAGCCCTACCTTGCGGGCTACAACGCCCAGGGCGAACCCATCTTCGAGAACCACAAGGTCTACCGCATCGGGCGGGTGAACGTCTACCCCGAATACGACGCGGCGGCCGTCCGTGTCGACTCGTCGCTCCTCGAGCGGCTCGACACGACGCTCTACGAGGGGCTGCGCATCGTCTACGAGGGTCGGCCCCATCTGCGCCCCGTGGTGCTGCGGCAGGCCATCCCCATCTACCCCAACTACCTCTACAACGCCTCGCAGGTCAACCGCGCCTACTCGGACCTCATCGGACTGGGCTACTTCAAGAGCGCCCGCATCGCCTTCACCGAGATGCCCCGGCTGACGGCCGACTCGACGCAGAGCTACGTCTCCTACATCGGCGCCCTGGCCGACTCGACCTCCAACCGCTACACGCGCGAGGAATACCTCGCCTGCCACATCCTCTGCACGCCGGCCCTCAAGCAGAGCTTCAAGGCCGACGTCGAGGGGAGCACCACCTCGAGCTTCTACGGACTGAAGGCCACCGTCGGCTACCAGAACCGCAACATCTTCCGCGGCGCCGAGTCGTTCGACGTCTCCGTCACGGCCGGTTACGAGTTCATGAAGGCGCCCGACGCCCGCAAGAAGACCGCCAAGGAGTTCGGCGTCACCACGAGCCTCCTCTTCCCACGCTTCCTCGTGCCGTGGAGCGCCTCCCGCTTCCAGAACATCAACCAGCCCAAGACCAAGCTCGAAGTCTCGGTCAACTACCAGGACCGCCCCTTCTACCGCCGCACGCTCTCGAGCGCCAGCCTCTCCTACCTGTGGAGCAACAAGCGCTACTCCTCCTTCGCGCTGCGCCCCATCGACATCAACGTGGTCGACGTGAGCTACCTCGACGCGCAGTTCCTCGAGGATACGGAGAACGAGTACCTGAAGAAGAGTTACGAGTCGCAGTTCATCGGCGGCCTGAACTTCAGCTACACCTACAACGGCCAGCTCAAGAATCTGGGCGGCAACAGCACGCTCATACGCTTCAACTTCGAGACGGCGGGCAACCTCATCGACGGCCTCGAACACCTCTTCTCGCGCCCGGTTTCGGGGACCGACTACTACCACATCTTCGGGCTGCGCTACGCCCAGTACTTCCGCACGGACCTGAGTGTGAGCCGCACCGTGATGCTGGGCGACAAGGTCGCGCTGGCGGGGCGCCTCTACGGCGGTGTGGGCATGGCCTACGGCAACTCGAAGGGGGTGACCATCCCCTTCGACCGGCTCTTCTATGCGGGCGGCAGCGGCGGCATGCGCGGCTGGACGCCGCGTACGCTCGGCCCGGGCTCCGTGCCCAAGCCCAGCGACACAAGCTACCCCACGCAGCTGGGCGACATGAAGCTGGAGGCCAACCTCGAGCTGCGCTTCCCGATTTGGGGCATCTTCCACGGGGCCACCTTCTTCGATTTGGGCAACATCTGGTATGTGCGCCAGACCGACGGCTCGATTCCCGAGGCGGCGCTCTTCCACTTCGACACCTTCTACAAGCAGCTGGGCTTCAACACCGGTCTCGGCCTGCGCCTCGACATCAAGTTCGTGGTGCTGCGTCTGGACTGGGGCATCCAGCTCCACAACCCCAACAACCCGGCCGGAGAGCGGTGGATTCACAACTTCCGCTGGAGCAACACGGCGCTCAACTTCGGCGTGGGCTATCCCTTCTGACGCCGGGCGGCAGCAGGCAATGGAGTCGCTCCGGCAGAAAATGCGGAAAAAACGGCCCGACGATTTGGATTTTCGGAAATTCGTATTACCTTTGCAACCACAATCGGGGGATTAGCTCAGCTGGCTAGAGCGCTTGCATGGCATGCAAGAGGTCACGAGTTCGAATCTCGTATTCTCCACCAAACGAGGCCGAAAGCAGGCCTGAAAGCTGTAAACGACTTGTTTACAGCTTTTTTTGTTGTATTCCTCCTCATCGGACAACGGCAAAAGAGCGGGAGAAAGTTCCCGCCTCCGCACGCCCACAGGCAAAAAAAGAGAGGCGCCGGACGGAATACACCGTCCGGCGCCTTGCTGTCAGCATCTCGGATTGCCGCTATTCGTTGCGGAACATCGTCTTGAGCTCCTCCGTCGAGAAGAGCTTGCCGAAGTTCGTGCCGTCGCAAATCCAGAACATCATGTTGGTGATGTTGTCGGCACCGGCGCCCTTCACCACGTTGTCCGCGATGGTCAGGTTGTCGTGCATGAAGCCGCAGATGGTCACGGCGCTGTCCTTGCAGTAGGCGCTCGATACGTTCTCGAACGTGCAGCCCGTAACGGTCACCTTGGCCTGGGCGTTGGCGTAGTAGTCGCTGCCGTTCCGCAGCTCGAGGTGGATGTAGCGGTAGCCGCCCTCGACCGTGTTGCGGAAGGTGCAGTTGGTAATCTCAATCGACTCCACATCCTTGTCCGTCAGCTGGATGGCATCCCACTGCGCGTTGGAGAAGGTGCAGTTGTCGAAGACCAGCGTCCGGCACTTCTGGCTCGTGACGTAGACCGCCGAAGCCTGGCCCGAACTGCTGGTGCCGTTGGCAAAGTGGATGCCGCGCACCACCGTGTTCTCACCGTTGAAGTAGACCGGAGCACCCGTCAGCGTCACGTCGCCCTGGGCCGTCAGCGTCACATCCTTCGGGAAGGAGAGCACCTCGCTCAGCGCGATGTCGCCGACCAGCGTGATGACCGGCTCACCCTCGGCGATGGCAGCCTTCAGCTCGTCGGCCGTTGCTGCACCGGCACCCTCGATGACCTCATAGGTTGCCGGGTCGTCGCTCACCTTGACCGACGAATAGCCCTCAACCAGGAAGTCGCCGCCGCGTCCGGGGTCACCCGTTGCCGGGTCGTAGTTGACGAACGTACCGCCCTTGATGGCGACCGTTCCGGGGTCGGAGTCGAGCTGGTTGAGCAGGTACCAGTGTCCATCCACCATCTGCGTTACGGAGAAGTGGCCGCCGTTGATGGCCAGCGAACCGCCGTAGACCTGGATGCAGTTGACATCGGAGCTGAAATCGCCGCCGTTGATGACGAGCGAACCGTTCTTGTTGACAATCAGAATGCCGCCGTTCTTGTAGGAGATGTTGCCGGGGCCGTTGATGACCATGTCGCCGTTGACGTTGAAGGCGGTGTAGAGCTCCTCGCTGTCGAAGACGATGTCGTGGCCGTTCAGGTTGAGCTCCATCTTCTTGCCCTCGGCAACGGTAATCTCCTGCTCGAGGGTCATGTTCTCCTCAAGCTCCACCGTACCGCCGTTCTCGGCCGCAAAGAGCAGCTGCGAGAGGTTGTGGTCCGGCTCGCCGAAGCCCGGGTCGATGTCGATGTCGAAGTCAACGTCGCCCGTCAGCACCGAACCGATGATGTTCGTGCGGTAGTTGCGCTGCACGGGAACGTTGCTGAAGGTCAGATTGCCCGTCGTCGCGCCGTCCGTGAACGCGAAGGCGATGTTGGTCGTCGTCTTGTCGGCGCCCATCAGCAGGTAGTTCATCGCCAGATAGGTGTACGTACGGCCCGATACGACCAGCGACTCGGTCGGCACTGCGTGCGAGGCGAAGTCTACGCTCGTGCTGCCCGTCGTCGTGCCGTTGAGCAGGTTCAGCGTCGTCGGCACGTTCGTTGCGCTCATCGAGGTGGCAAGCGCTGCGCTCTGGAGTCCGCCTGCGACGGCCTCCTCCAGGTCATCCGTTCCCACGTTCACCTGCGCGAAGGGGCGCACCAGCGTCACATCCTGGCTCATCGCTCCCGTTACCTTCATGCCGGTAACCGAGCCGAAGAAGGCGTCGCGGCTCTCGTCGTTCGACTCTGCTGCCGCGTAGTCCACCGTAACCGTCTGCGCCTGGTAGTCGACCTTATAGGGGTTCGACTCGTCCTTCTGGCCGTAGGCGTCGGCCCAGAAGAGCACGTCGTAGCTCTTGCCCGTCGTCAGGCGGAGCGTCAGCTGGGCCTTCAGGTCAGTGAACTCGACCGCGGGGGCACCCTCGCTCTCGCTCGTCAGCAGCGGGGTCTGCTCACCGGCCGCATATACGGCGTAGGTCAGCTTGCGGGCCGTCTGGCCGTCACCCATGCTGCGGGTCTGAAGCTGTTCGGGAAGGCGTGCGCTGAAGGTCACCACGCCGTCCCCGTTCATCCCGGCAGATTCCATCTCGTCCCGGGAGCAGGCAGTCGTCGCCATCAGGCCGGCAACCGCCAAAAAGAGAAACAATCGTTTCATAATTTCATCAAGGATTAACAAGAGGTTTTCTATTATTGTTTATTACTTTTTACTTTACTATCTACTGCACGGTCTACTGCACGGGGTAGTTCCAATCGCCGTCGAAGCCCGGGTCAATGCCGATTCCGCCCGAGGCCTCCGACGTGAGGAAATTGCCGCGCACGATGGTATGCCGGCCCCGCATGAGGGGTATATCGAAGGGGTTCGTGGCCGACAACTGCGTTCCGTCGCGGTCGTAGACCTCGAGGGAGACCTTGACGGAGGCCTCGCCCTCGTTGACCAGCACGTAGTCGAAGCCGAGGCTCGCCTCCGAGTCGCTCGTCCGCGTGATGCGGCTCTCGAACTGCACGCCGGTAGAGGCGTCGGCCGTCTGGTCCGTGAAGAGGTTGAACGACGAAGGCACGTAGCCCGCATAGTGAACCACCACGCGGAAATCATCCAGGTCGATGCTCCGCGTCGGCTCGTCGGCGGGGGCTGCATCCTGCGAGGCGCCGGCATCCTGTGAGGCGCTGTGTTCACGGCTTTCGCGGAGCGCCTGCACGCGGGTCATGAATTCGGTCAGGTCGGTCGACACGAAGCTGTAGCGCGCCTGCGGACGCGTCATCGGGACGGGCACCACGATGGGGCCCTCCTGTGCCGGTTTCGCAATGGCGGCGTCGGCCCGGCCGCGGAAGGCATCGCGGAACTCGGTGCTGCCCGCATATTCGGAGGTGAGGAGGGCGACCTCCGAAAAATCATCCGTACGGAAGAACTTGTGCTCCTGCGTTCCGGCATCGACAAAGTCGGTCCAGACGATGAAGCGGTAGGCGCCCTCTTCGAGCTGCGTCTCGATGCGCAGGTCGGGCTGCGCCGTCACGGACTTCGTCACCACCATACGGCGCTCCTCCTCCCGGCCGAAGGCGCCCTCGGCATCGGCCCGGTAGATGCAGACCGTATAGCGCAGATTGTACGCCTGCGGGTCGTCCGAGACGCGGGTCTTCACATCGACCGTCTGATACACGGGCAGTTCGGTATCGAAGGTCAAATCCAGAACGACGGGATACTTCGCGGGTTCGGTCGGGCCCGGAAACTCGTGCACGTCGCACGACACGAGCAGGAAAGCCAGCGGCAGACCACTCAGAAACAGCCTTTTCAACACGCTCCTTTTCATTATTTCCGAGTTTTTTTCAGGTCAAACATGTAGGAAAACGAGACGGCGGCGTTGTCCAGCCCGATGAACGTCTTGCGGACGGTCGAGGAGCGGACGCCGTTCCGTTCGTTGCGGAACTTGTCATAGTAGGCCTTGTAGACGCCGGCGCCGAGCGAGAACTCGACGTTCCAGCGTCCGCTGCGGCCCAGCGGAATCCGGTAGCCGAGGTTGACGCCTCCGCCAATGGCCGGAGAGTTTCCGTTGTGGTCCTGGATGCGCCAGTCGCCGCCAAGCGCCAGGTTGTAGGAGGCCACCCCGAAGTGGAGCGCCGCGAAGAAGCGGTGCTCGCGCAGGGGCCAGAAGCGCAGCTCGGGCTGCGTGCCCAGCATGCGGAACTTGACCGTCGAGGTGAAGTAGTCGCACGCCGAGTAGTAGACGGGCACGCTGAAGGAGATGCGGGGCGAGAGGTCAATCTCGACGGCCACGTTGGCCATCATCATGCCCCAGCCGATGGCGTTGGTCTTGATGTGGATGGCGGGGCTCCACGCGTCCGAGGGGGCGGGAACCTCCTCACGGTTCACGTCGGGCAGCGGAGCCGGTGCGGGGGCAGGCTCGGAAGCGGGCGCCGGCTCGGGTTCGGGTGCCGGTGCCGGTTCGGGCTCGGGTGCCGGCTCGGGCTCGGTCGGCCGCGTATAGAGCAAGGCCGAGGCGCTGTTGCGCAGCTCGGGGAAGAAGTGCTGCAGCATGTAGTTGTAGGGGCGTCCGCCGTGCAGCTGCATGAGCGACTGCTTGCGGCTCCCCACGACCCGGCCCTGCGCATCGAAGCTCCAGACGGGTTCGCGGTCGAGGATTAGCAGCACCTCGTCGCGGGAGGGCATCGTCGAGGCAGCCACCAGCTCGCGCAGCCGCTCCCACTGGATGCCCACCGACTCCTTGACGAGCATCCCGGCGGGGATGCCGGTCGTACGCATCAGATAGGCGGCCAGCGAGTCGACGCGGTACTGCGACAGCCGCTCGTTGGCCTGCTGCGAGCCGTCGGGCGAGGCTCCGGCGCGGATGACGACCCGGTTCAGCGTACCCTGCTCGAGCGCCTCGCGGATGGCCTCCGTAAAGTGCGCGAGCGCGGCCCGGTTGTTCCGGTAATCGGGGTCGACAAAACGGTATCCCACCCGATAATAGAGACTCACGGAGTCTGCTACCTCCTGCGCACAAATCGGCACGCTGCACAGCATGCCGAAGATAATCAACAGCAACACTCGTTTCATCGGTTTTCTTTTTTTCTATGACTACGCCACATCGAACCCGGAAACTCAATCCCGTTCATCAGATTCCAGGTTCCCCAATATAGCTTTTTTTTACTCCGATTGTTCACTTCGTCACCTTTTTTAACATATATTTAACCTGAACGGGCTATAAATGACGACCAAAGAGCAGATTTTTGAACTTTTTTGTTTTATGGGCAGGCCCCGAACGGAACAGCCTGCGCCCCTTTCGAGGGATGATGTATCGGGGAGAGTTCGTCCGGGGAAGAGAGGAAGCGTCCGAGGAAGAGGGGGAAGAAAGCGTCCGGAGACAGCTGCACGGAGGCGCAAAACGACGGCGACACGGAGGCGCAAAACGACGGCGACACGAGGTGGCGACACGAGGTGGAAAAAAGGGCGCGGCGACATGCGATAAGGAGAGCGAGGCGGCAGGAGGCGGCACGCAGAGGGCGTCGTGCTGCACGGACAAGGGAGGAGGTGAAGTACCGGAAGGAAGGGAGGCAAAAGAGGGCTGAAAGGACGGGCGGGCGCGGAAGGCGATGCACAGAAGCAGAGCATGAATGCGGCTGGCGGGGGCACGGGGAGGGGTACAAAAAAGAGCGGCGGAAGAGTTGAATCTTCCACCGCTCACTTATCGGTGCTGCATCAACCGACCGGGCGTCTGGAAACCGGGTGCCAAGTCGGAGACCGGAGGCCAGGTGCCAAATGCCGGGGGCCGGAGGCCGGGTGCCGGAGGCCGGGTGCCGGAATCGAGGGTCGGGGACCAGAGTCGGGACCAAGACGGCCGCTTCGGCTATGCGTCGCGGCGATGCTTGAGCATCCCTGCAGCGAAGGGGCGCCGCACGCCCGCCGAGTCGATGAGGCCCGCCTCGAGAATGCGGCACCGCGTATGTCCTCATGCCGGAGAACATCTACCGGATTCCCTACGACAACTTCGTCATCGCCGCCGGCCAGACCGAGTCCAACACCCTGACGGTCGAGTTCACCGGCTCGCTCTACGGGCTGCAGAAGGGTACGACCTACCTGCTCCCCATCGCGGCCGTCATCGACGAGACGATTGCCGACAAGGTCTACTGCAGCGACGTGGCCCACTACATCGCTCTGGATGTTGACCGCGAGCTGATTTACACCCCGGGCCTCTCGATGCAGAACTACTCGAGCGCCATGTACCGCACCCTCTCGATACCCAACAACGAGGTGGTGACCATCGAGGGCAATACCCACACCTTCGAGATGCGCATCTTCTGCTACGGCTGGCACAGCGGCACGAACTACATCGGCACGTGGCGCGGCCAGGATACGAACAACAACGAGGCCTTCAGCGGCTGCGAAGTCCGCGTCACGGGCGAGGAGGGTAACAGCAACATCGGCAACCGCCAGTGCGACCTGACGCTCGCCTCGCAGGGCAAGACCATCTCGACCGGCACGTGGCACACGATTTCGATTACGTGCGACGGCACGCAGACCGGCCAGCGCCAGGAGGTTGCCTACCGCTACTATCTGGACGGCGAGTTGATTGCCGAGGCTGCTCCCACGAAGCGTTTCGGCCCCACGTCGAGCCAGCGCTTCCAGGTGGGCTACACGCTTACGGGCTTCCAGTTCGGCTACGCCTCGAGTGGCTACTACTTCAACGGCCTGATTGGCGAAATCCGCATGTGGAAGGACTGCCTCACGCAGGAGGAGATTAGCTCGCACCTGCGCACGGTCGAGAATCCGTCGAAGGATGAGATGTACGCCTACTGGAAACTCGACGAGGGCGAGGGCACGACGCTCAAGGATTCGTCGGGCAACGGCCGCGATTTGACCTTCCCCGAGGGGACCGAGGTTGCCTGGGGCGCCGAGCTCGAGGACTAATCTCCGCACAACAAGGGCTCCGGGCCGCAGAGTGCTCCCGGAGGCCATCCACGGAAAACCGCGCATCGCACAAGGATGCGCGGTTTTTTCGTGCCCGCGGCGAAAGAAAGGGGTGCAGGGACGAGCCGTGTCGGCGGAATACAGGGGCGGGATAACGGGACAGCGCCGCGGCGGGAAGAGGGTGCGGCAGGAAGAGTGCGCAGCAAGGTGGCCGCAGGGCCCGCGGCGGCGAAAAAATGCACGGCGGGGCGCCCCCGGCGCGGCATTGTGGCGACAAAACGCTATCTTTGTCCCCGAAAACCCATCTGCGGAAGGGCGCCGCACAGCACGCCGCCGCATCGCACGACCATGACACAACTCCGCCCCCTCTTTCCCGACCTCGACCCTCGACGCCCGCTGCTCATCGCCGGCCCCTGCAGCGCCGAGACCGAAGAGCAGCTCCTGACCACCGCCCGCGCGCTGGCCGCACAGGGGCTGCGCATCTTCCGCGCCGGACTCTGGAAGCCCCGCACCAAGCCGGGCGGCTTCGAGGGTGTAGGCGCGGCGGGGCTCGTCTGGATGGAGCGCGTGCGGCGCGAAACGGGGATGCGCGTGGCCACCGAGGTCGCCACGCGCGAGCACGTTGCGGCGGCACTCGATGCCGGCATCGACCTGCTGTGGCTGGGGGCCCGCACCGTCTCGAACCCCTTCGCCGTGCAGGAGGTTGCCGACGCACTGCGGGGACACGACATCCCCGTGCTGGTGAAGAACCCCGTGAGTCCCGACATCGACCTCTGGGTCGGCGGCATCGAGCGGCTGCTCAACGCCGGCATCGGACGGTTGGGGGCCGTCCACCGGGGCTTCGGCGCCGCCGACCGCGGCGGCTACCGCAATCCGCCGCAGTGGGCCATCCCCATCGAGCTGCGCCGCCGCATGCCCTCGCTGCCGCTGCTCTGCGACCCGAGCCATATCGGCGGACGGCGCGAGCTGGTCGCTCCGCTGGCCCGCCAGGCGATGGAGCTGGGCTTCGACGGGGTGATGGTCGAGGTGCACTGCGACCCCGCACGGGCGTGGAGCGACGCCGGGCAGCAGCTCACCCCCGACGAGCTGAAGGAGCTCGCGGCGCATCTGGAGCTGCGCCGCGTTGCCGACGCGGGCGACGGGCTGGCCGAGATGCGCCTCGAGATTGACCGCCTCGACGACCAGCTGGTCGAGCTGCTCGACCGCCGCATGGCCGTCTCGCGCCGCATCGGCCGCTACAAGCGCGAGCATGCGATGCCGGTGCTCCAGTCGCGCCGCTACGAGGAGCTGCTCGCCCGCCGCACGGCCGAGGCCGCTGCGCTGGGGATGGCTCCCGAGTTCATGCGCAGCGTGCTGCAGGCTATCCACGAGGAGTCGGTGCGCCAGCAGCTCTCGCTGCCCGAGGACGAAGCGAAGCGGTGACGTCCTCCGACGCCTGAGTCCGGACGACCGACCGACGCCGACATCCGGCCAATCCGGCCAACCCGGCCGCACACCGCACGCACTGCACCGTCGCCTCCCGGATTCGTCATGCCCGCCGGCAACCGCCCGCACCCTCCTCTCCACGCACGTCGGTCGCCGCAGCAGCCGCACTCCACAACTCCACCCCGGTTCCGCAGCTCCGGTTCCGCCGTTCCCCGCCCTGCACTCCCGGCCGCGCTGCGCTCCTTCCTCCCCATCTCCTGGAAAAATTTGCCTTCCGGACGGAAAAACTCCACCCGACTTCCGCTGCCGCGGCATCCTGCGCCCCGAAGTGTTACATTTGCATGAAAAGTGTCGCCGCAGAGCGCCATTCCCGAAACGGTTTCGTAATTTTGAGGCGGAATCGGAGTCCGGATACCCCCGCGCAACGGCCGGCACCCCACGGACTACCGCAAAAACGCAGCTATGGCAAAACAAAAGATTCTGGTGGTGGACGACGAAGAGTCGCTCTGCGAAATCCTGCAGTTCAACCTCGAGGTCGAGGGCTACGAGGCCGACGTGGCCTACAGCGCCGAACAGGCCCTTACGATGCATCCCGAGCGCTACTCGCTCATCCTGCTCGACGTGATGATGGGCGAGATGAGCGGCTTCCGCATGGCCCAGCAGCTCAAGGCCAACCCCGCCACGGCCGGCGTGCCGATTATCTTCTGCACGGCCAAGGACAGCGAGGACGACACGGTGGCGGGGCTCAACCTCGGCGCCGACGACTACATCACCAAGCCCGTCTCCATCCGCGAGGTGCTGGCCCGCGTCAAGAGCGTGCTGCGCCGCACGGCCCAGCGCGAGGAGGAGCCCGAGACGCTCGACTACGGCCCCCTGCACATGGACCTGCGCAGCAAGACCAGCACGCTCGAGGGCGAGGAGCTGCGCCTGACCAAGAAGGAGTTCGAGATTCTGGCCCTGCTGCTGAGCCATCCGGGCGTCATCTTCTCGCGCGAGGAGATTCTCCACCGCGTCTGGAGCGACGAGGTGATTGTCCTGGACCGCACCATCGACGTCAACATCACCCGCCTGCGCCGCAAAATCGGCGCCTGCGGCGAACACATCGTCACCCGCCCGGGCTATGGCTACGGTTTCGAAATGTAGGCTCTCCTACCACCGGCGGCTCTTCCTGCTGCTGCTCGGCATCTCGTGGGTGCTCGTGGGCTGCTTCGTCGCCTACCAGTACGGCCGCGAGAAGTACTTCAAAATCGAGCGGCTCGACGCCCGGCTCCAGCTGCTCAACCTCCGCCTGCTCGACGAGCTGGCCGCCGGCGTGCGGCCCGACTCGCTCATGGCCGGGAATGCCGGCCGCTTCCCGGGGCTGCGGCTGACGATTCTCGACCACAAGGGGCGCGTCCACTACGACTCGCGCAGCGACACGACCCGACTGGCCAACCACCTCAACCGTCCCGAGGTGCGCGCGGCGCTCATCAACGGCTCGGGATATACGCTCGAGCGCCTCTCGGAGAGCACCCACGGACACTACTTCTACTCGGCCATGCGGGGCGACAGCCTCATCGTCCGCTCGGCGCTCCCCTACAACCTCGAACTGAGCGAGGTGCTGGCCGCCGACCGGGGCTTTCTCTGGTTCATGCTGGGCGTCACGCTGCTGATGAGCGTGGCGGGCTACTTCGCCACGCGCCGCCTGGGCCACAACATCGTCCGCCTGCGCGACTTCGCCGAGCGGGCCGAGCGCGGCGAGGTCATCGCCGAGAGCGAGCCCTTCCCCCACGACGAGCTGGGCGACATCTCGAACAACATCATCCGCCTCTACGCCCAGCTGCAGAAGGCGACCGCCGAACGCGACCGCCAGCACGAGCTCATGCTGCACGAGGAGCAGGAGAAAATCCGCATCAAGAAGCAGCTTACCAACAACATCAACCACGAGCTGAAGACCCCCGTGGCGGCCATCCAGGGCTACCTGGAGACGCTGCTGGCCAACCCCGGCATCGACGCCGCACGGCAACGCGCCTTCCTCGAGAAGAGCCTGGCCCAGACGGGCCGCCTCCGACAGCTGCTCACCGATGTCTCCATCATCACGCGCATGGACGAGGGGAGCCAGCTCATCAGCAAGGAGCCCGTCGTGCTCAACGACATCATCGCCGAGGTGGCGGCCGACGTCCAGCTGCTGCCGCCCGAACGCCGGCTGCGCGTCCACTGCGACTTCCCGGGGCCAGTCGAAGTCTGCGGCAGCCCCTCGCTGCTCACCTCCGTCTTCCGCAACCTGACGGACAACGCCACGGCCTACTCCTCGGGACGCGACATCTTCATCCGCCTGCTGGCCGACGACGAGGAGTCGTGCACCATCTCCTTCGCCGACAACGGCATCGGCATCGAAGAGGAGCACCTGCCCCACATCTTCGAACGCTTCTACCGCATCGACAAGGGGCGTTCGCGCAAGATGGGCGGCACGGGGCTCGGCCTGTCGATTGTCCGCAACGCCATCGCCATCCACGGCGGCACAATCACGGCGCACAACCGCCCGCAGGGGGGCCTCGAATTCATCTTCACGCTCCGAAAGCACTCCTGAGGGCATCCGTCACCGAGACGAAATCCGGTTGTAACGGTTCTGTAACAATTGTTTCGTTCCTTTGCAGCGTCGCATCACGCGCATGCGGCACCCGTCAAAGAGCAACGAAACCTTACCAACCGGAGTATGTCACCTCTATTCACCTTCATCGTCATCGTACTGGCCGTGCTGGCCGTACTGGGCATCGTCGTCGGCGTGGCCAACGACGCGGTCAACTTCCTCAACTCGGCCCTCGGGTCGAAAGTCGCGCCGCGACGCACGATTCTGTGGGTCGCCTCGGCCGGCATCCTCATCGGCACGCTCACCTCGAGCGGCATGATGGAGGTCGCCCGCAGCGGCGTCTTCTACCCCTCGGAGTTCACCTTCCCGGAGGTGATGATGCTCTTCCTGGGCATGATGCTGGGCAACGTGCTGCTGCTCGACCTCTTCAACACGCTCGGACTGCCCACCTCGACCACCGTATCGATGGTCTTCGGACTGCTGGGCGCCGCCGTCGCCGCCGCGCTGCACCGCATCTGGGTCGACCCGGCCTTCGAGCTCTCCAACCTCTCGCAGTTCATCAACTCGGGCAAGGCGATGGTCATCATCGCGGCGATTCTGGTCTCGGTGGCGCTCGCCTTCGGCGCGGGCATCCTCTTCATGTACATCTCGCGCCTCATCTTCTCGTTCCGCTACGCCCCCGCCTTCCGCCGCTACGGCGCCGTATGGTGCGGCATCTCCTTCGCCGGCATCATCTACTTCGCCCTCTTCAAGGGGCTCAAGAGCTCGGGGCTCATTCCCCCCTACATCAACGAATACGTCGCCGAGCACACCCTGCTGACGCTGCTGGTGCTGTGGGCCGCCGCCTCCGTGGTGCTGTGGCTGCTGCAGCGCATGCGGCTCAACATCATGCGCGTCACCATCCTGGCCGGCACCTTCTCGCTGGCGCTCGCCTTCGCCGGCAACGACCTGGTCAACTTCATCGGCGTGCCGCTGGCCGGATACGACTCCTACCGCATCGCCCTCGAGGCCGGCACCGAGCAGCTCACCATGGGACAGCTGATGAACCCCGCACAGGCCAACTTCCTGCTGCTGGTCGCCGCCGGCGTCATCATGGTGCTGACGCTCTTCTTCTCCAAGAAGTCGCGCCACGTCACCGAAACCGAGCTCTCGCTCGCCTCGCAGCACGAGGGTGACGAGCGCTTCGGCTCGACGCTCGCCTCGCGCGTGCTGGTCCGCGCAACGCTCATGCTCAACAACTTCTGGTCGGGCCTCATCCCCGCACGCCTGCAGGCGGCCATCGACCGCCGCTTCGAGCCGCTGCCCGCCGAGGAGCGCTCGTCGGCCCCCTACGACATGATTCGCGCCGTGGTGAACCTCACGGCCGCCTCGATTCTCATCGCCGTGGCCACCTCCTACAAGCTGCCGCTCTCGACCACCTACGTGGTCTTCATGGTGGCCATGGGTTCGTCGCTGGCCGACCGCTCGTGGGGCCGCGAAAGCGCCGTCTACCGCATCACGGGCGTGATGGCCGTCATCTCGGGATGGTTCATCACCGCGCTGGGCGGATTCGTCATCGCGCTGGGCGTCACGCTGCTGCTGCTCTGGGGCGGATGGATTGCCGCCGTGGCACTCACGGCCATCTGCGCCTGGCTGCTCATCCGCAGCCACCGCAAGACGCCCGAGCTGAAGGAGGAGGCCGAGAAGCCCCTCATCGAGCAGGCCAAGACCCCCGACGACGTGCTCTACACCTGCATCGAGGAGGTCTGCACCACCATGGAGCAGGTGACGCGCATCTACAACCGCACGCTGGTGGCCGTCTTCAAGGAGAACCGCAAGGTGCTCAAGGAGATGGTGCAGGCCTCGAACCGGCTCTTCGAGGAGGCCCGCGCCCGCAAGTACGGCATCATGCCGACGCTGCGCCGCCTGCGCAACAGCGACATCGACACGGGACACTTCTACGTCCAGGTGGTCGACTACCTCTCGGAGGTGACCAAGGCACTCATCCACATCACGCGCCCGGCCTTCGAACACATCGACAACAACCACGAGGGGCTCTCGAAGGAGCAGATTGTCGACCTGATGCGGGTGAACGATGACGTGGAGGCCATATTCGTCAAAATCAACGAGATGCTCCGCTCGAAGGACTTCTCGGAGCTGGACAAGGTGCTGGAGATGCGCGACCGGCTCTTCGAGACCATCGTCGGGGCGGTCAAGAGCCAGCTGCGCCGCATCCACGACGACGAGAGCACCGGCACGCGTTCGAGCGTGCTCTACCTGACGGTGCTCAACGAGACGAAGACCATGGTGCTGCAGGCGCGCAACCTGCTCAAGTCGCAGAGCTACTTCCTCGAACACAAGAAGTAGCACGGCGCCGGGGAGACCCCTCCCCCGCCGCAACACCGCAAGGGCCCCCGCCACGAGCAGGGGCCCTTTTTTGTAGCCGCAATGTCACACGGCCGACATCGGGATGCAACAGCGCCGCGCTTTCTTTGTCGGTGAAAGGAGCAAGGTACCGGAACACACACCTTGAAGCTCTTTTCCGGTTTCACCCGCGGGAACGCCCGGCCCGAAGCCCTGCCGCTCCCTTCGTGAACGGGAAATCTGCTTTTCTTCATACACCGGATTTGGAGAGGCCGCTGCACCCCGACGGGGAGACAGCGGCCTCGGGTTGTTTCTGCGAAGGGGCGGCGGCAGCGGATGCGCTACTCCTCCATGTCGTGGAGGTGGATTTCGAGGGCCCGCACCGAGATGCGCACCTCGTGGAGCGAGACGCCGAGCGAGCCGATGAGGCAGAGCAGCGCCACGCCGAAGACATAGGCCGAGAGGCTCTGGAGGCCGACGTAAATCAGCAGCATGGTCACCACGCAGAGGAAGAGGCTCGCCACGCCGAGCGCCTGCATCGTACGGGTCAGGCGCAGCCGGCGGCGCAGGTTCTCGATTTGCGCCCGCGTCACCCGCGAGGGCTGCTGCCGGTGCTGCTCGTGGAGCGAACGCACCAGCTGCGCGTAGGAGAGGAAACGGTTGGTGTAGGCCAGCAGGATGAGGGAGATGGCCGGGAAAAGCAGCGCCGGCGTCGTGAGTGTCAGTTCTTCCATATCGAATATCTTGAAACGGGTGGGAGGGCAAAGGTAGCCATTTTTTCGCGACAAAGCGCCGCCCGGGGCGGAGAAAGCCGCGCCGCGCAACCGTTCCCGCACCCTCGGGTTTTGGTTATCCCGTTTTTTATCCGTAACTTTAGCTCAACCGTACAACCTAAAACCCTTGAACCAATGAAAAAGTACTTAGCGGAAATGGTCGGGACGATGGTCCTCGTCCTGATGGGATGCGGCAGCGCCGTATTCGCAGGGAGTGTGGCCGGCGGTGTGGGCGCCGGCGTCGGAACAATCGGAGTGGCGCTGGCCTTCGGTCTCTCGGTCGTTGCCATGGCCTATACGATTGGCAACGTCTCGGGGTGCCACATCAACCCCGCCATCACCTTCGGAGTCTTCCTCTCGGGGCGCATGAGCGGCCGTGAGGCGGCCGCATACATGGTTGCCCAGGTCATCGGCGCCATCGTCGGTTCGGCAATCCTCTATGCGCTGACGGCGAGCGGCAGCCACGGCGGCCCCACCGCAACGGGCGCCAACAGCTTTGCCGACGGCATGATGCTCCAGGCCTTCATCGCCGAGGCGGTCTTCACCTTCATCTTCGTGCTGGTGGTGCTGGGGGCCACCGACGCCAAGCAGGGCGCCGGCAACCTGGCGGGTCTGGCCATCGGTCTGACGCTGGTGCTGGTACACATCGTCTGCATCCCGATTACGGGGACGTCGGTCAATCCGGCCCGCTCGATTGGCCCGGCCCTCTTCGAGGGGGGCACGGCGCTCGCGCAGCTGTGGCTCTTCATCGTGGCGCCGCTGGTCGGTGCGGCGCTCAGCGCCGGGGTATGGCGCCTGCTCGCCGACAAACGGAGCGCCCGTCCCGCCGGCAAGCGGAAGTAGCGGAAGGGGTCCGGCCCCGTCCCGACAGGCACAAGGCCGGAAGCCCCCGGCTCGACATCACGACAAACCCCTGCCGCACAGGTCGGCAGGGGTTTGTCGCTTTTGAAGCGGAGCGGGAACTATCGTCCGAACCACTCCAGGAAGGAGTCGCGCTGCGAGGCGCTGACAAGCTCCTCACGCTCCTGACAGGGGCTCCTGAACCTTATCTTCAGCCTCCCCTGGTCGAACTTGCGGACCTCCCGGATGACGTTCCGATTGACGATGCAGCTCCGGGAAACCCGGTGGAAAAGCTCTGGCGGCAACAGCTCGACCAACTCCTTGAGTTTGTAATCCACCAGATACTCCTGCCCGGAGAATGTGTGGAGCGTAACATACTTGTCGTCCGCATCAAAGAGCGCCATCTCCTCCACCTCGACCGCCACATAACGGTTTCCGCAGCTGACCAGCAGCCGGTTCTGACTGGTCCGCCTGCCCCCGACCGCCGCGAGCAGACTGACATACCTCCGGACATTCGCCTCCGCAACGCCGACCTGATATTCGTGCTTTTCGACGGCGCGCAGCAAATCCCCGTCCTCAATGGGCTTGAGCAGATAATCGATGCTGTTTACGCGGAATGCCCGGATGGCCCATTCGTCGTGCGAGGTGGTGAAGATGATGGGATTGCCCACGCGGCACTGGTTGAAGATTTCGAAACACTGGCCGTCGGAGAGCTCCACGTCCATAAAAACCAGAGAGTCGTCATCGGGATGCCGGCGAAAATAATCCACGCTCTCACGCACCGTGCCGAGTATGCACAGCAACCTGTAAGAGGGGCGGAGCCGGCCTATCGCCTCGGCAAGCATCCGGGCTCCGAACAGTTCATCTTCTATGATTATGTAATTCATCATATTCATCGGTCAAGGTATGAGAGTTCGACCCGGAAACACGCTCCGTCGCCTCCGTAGGTCATCGTACCGCCCTGGAGCCTGTAGCATTCGCGGATGTAGCCGAGTCCGAACGAACTCGAAGCGACGTTGCTTCGGGGGTGTATCGGATTCGAGACGACGATTCGCTCCGCTTCGACCCTGACGGAAACGGTCATCGGCTTCCGGAGCGATATTTCGTTGTGCTTGGCGATGTTCTCGAGATGAGCATCTGCAGCACGAGCGGCAGAATCCGATGCCCGCCGACATGCTCCCGCCCCTGGAAATCGACATTCAGCGCGTTGTTGTAGCGAATCGAGAGAATCGACACGTAATGCCACATGAAATCGAGCTCCTCGGAGAGCGGAACCGTCGATTTGTCGCGCACCTCGAGGACATGGCGGTACAGACGGGACAAATTGCGGGTGAATTCACACGCCCCGTCGGGATTGCTGCGGATGAGGTAGAGCAGGTTGTTGAGCGAATTGAACAGGAAGTGGGGATTGACCTGGGCGTTGAGCAGATTGTACTTGTAGGCCAGCAGCTCCTGGCGGGCGACATCCTGCCTGTGGCGCAGCTCATAGGCCGCAGCCACATGATAGGCAACCTCGACACACATGAAAATAACGATGTTGTAGAGTATCGTCCCGGGCACATCGACCGTCGTCTCGGGTTGGAAAATCCGCGCCACGACAAGAAACAGCCTGTTGATGATGAAGAGCAGCAGGAACGACAGCACGGCGTCGACCGTCATCTTCAGCCATAGTGCCGGCTTCCTCCGGAACCGGCTCCACAACGTGAAAATCACGAGGTAGTTCGACAACAGAATCAACAGGCACGGGACCATGTTGTACAGCAGGTCCGACAGGCAGGCTCCCGGCGAATCGTAGGGCAGCTGTTCGTTGTGACGCACCAGGTTGTAGAACAGCTGAAGGATGATGTCGAAGAGTATGCCGACTCCTGTTCCGACAAGGAGGGATTTCCCGTCAAGTCTCCGCATAAACATTCCTGCGTTTGCAACGTAAAGATAAAAATCATTCCCAATCGGACAAAATCTTCGTCTTCATATTCGGATTCACTCCGCAAATATCGGAGTTCATCCTTCCAAAACGGGAGTTCACTCCTCCGGGCGATTGGGTTTCGGAGGGTTTTGACTTAATTAGCATTGGAAAAACAAATCCCTACAATCATCACAGTTATGGTACACAGACTTCTCTCGACAATTGCGTTGACCTCCATGCTTTTGTGCGTCAACTGCTCCGAATCGGATCCGACCCTGCCATGAAGCCGTCCAGGCCCGGGCAGATAACCGTAACCGTGCAGGATGACCGGCAGACGGCCCTGCTCTCCATCGCTCCGCTCGACGATGCGCTGCGCTACGTATGGTTCAAGGACGGTGCTCTGTTCGAAACGACCGAACAACCGCAATGCACGGTCAGTGAAAACGGCATCTACAAGGTTGCCGGAGAGAACGAGGCGGGACGAGGCGCTTTCAGCGACGAGGCGCAGGTCGACCTCTCGGAGTTCGGGCCGGACAACCTGCTCACCGAAGAGTTCATTCCCGATGCGGCCGCCTATGATGGCGAGTTTGACATCAACTCCGAAACGGGTATCTCGAACATCGATGGCATCCGGTATTTCACCTCTCTGAAGCGGCTCAAGTGCAGCGAAATTACCTCGCTCTCCTCCATGGAGGAGATTCTCCAGCTCACCAAACTCGAGTATCTGTGGATAATGTTCAGCAGCTGCACCGAGTTCGACCTTACCCCGCTCAAGAATCTCGAGGAGGCCCACATCATGGCCAACTCGGCCTGCAAGCCCGACGGACTGAAGGTCGCAGGGTTGAACAAACTGCGCAGCCTGAGCTGCAACAACAACAATCTCGAATCGCTCGACCTGACGGGATGCACGGCTCTCGAAGAGCTGGTCTGCTCCTACAATTCGCTCTCGGACGACAAACTGATTCTGCCCGACGGAGCACCCCTCTCGATTCTTGCCGTGCATACGAACGGAAACCTGACCCGAATGGAGCTGTCGAAATACGCATCGACACTCACCTTCCTCAACATCGGGAATACGGGATTCAAGGAGCTTGACCTGACCGGATTGACCAGACTCGAGGACCTGAGCATCGAAAACTGCGGCATGAACTCCTCCGCACTGACCGGACTGGCGAACTGCACCAGCCTCAAGAGTCTGCGCATCGACTCGAACAATTTCGACAAGCTCGACGTCTCGACACTGACCAATCTCGAGATGCTGCGCTGCGACTTCAACCGCCTGACGTCCATGGACCTGAGTCACAACGGGAAAATCCAGGAGCTCAGCTTCCAGGACAACGAACTTGAGGACATCACGCTCACGAATCTATCGCAATGCTGGTACATGAATCTCACCCAAAACGCCCTGAGACGGGTCGATTTGACGCCGTGCATCGCATTGGAGCAGTTCTTCTGCAACGGCAACAAGCTCAAAAAGCTGGAGAACAAACAGGTTGAAATCAAACTCTCGGAGGAGTACGATGTCGAACGGCTCAACGGCAGCGACTTCAACACCTACTGCGACGAAATCGGCAAATACTTCTATTCCTACGACGGAACGGGCATCTTCGTTCACGAATTTTCGGACGAGGAGTAATCCCGGGACCCAGGACCGCAGAGACTCCGAAGCACCCCCAGACAAAAAGCTGTTCTCTGCAGAATCGAAGCAGGGTCCGACCCCGGCCCTGCGCCTCGCACAACGAGACGACGGAACCGAAATACGGGGCAAGGAAAAGGGCAAGAAAGGGAAAACGAAATGAGGGGGGGGAGGGCGGATGACGAAGATTCAATGCTTTGTCCATCCGCCCTTCCGCTCAGGAGGATGCGCAGTCGGAGTACCAGAGCCCCCCTCCACTTTTTGGATACATCCCCCCCCGGCCCATAGAAGGGGCGTTTTAAGGTCGCAGGTGCCGAGTCCCCCATGCGCCGGCATGCAAAAACAAAAAAGGAGAATCCCTAAAGATTCTCCCTTTTGCCTTGGAGCGGGAAACGGATTTCCGACCCAAGCATATTCCTTGTTCACAATCAGCGCATTACATGAAGCATTTTCCTCGAAGGTCACTCCCGCGATGCGGTCATCATGCACTCGTTTGCATCCCAATGCTTTCGACAAAGATAAGAAATCTTCAGGCCAAATACAAACTCAAAATCCGATTTTGCGCCGCGACCGCTCCGGCTGCCCGAGCATTTCCGAACGACAGTATTCGTCGAGTTGCTCGAATGAAGGCTCCGCGCCCTGCAGGATCATATCGACCGTCCGTTTGCGGGCGATGTTCTCGATCTGCCCGCCGCTGAAATCGTACCGTGCAGCCAGCATGGCTGCCGTTCGTTCGTCGAGTGTCGGAATCATCGACCGCCAGATCCGACTCTTCGCCTCCGTCGAGGGTTTCTCGAACTCGATCTTATAGAGAAAACGCCGCTCAAAAGCCTTGTCCAGATTCCGTGTAAGGTTCGTGGTGGCAATCATGATGCCGTCCAACTGCTCCATCTCTTGCAGAATGATATTCTGGATCGAGTTTTCCATCTTCTCCACGGCCTGGCTGGCTCCCTCCTGGCGGATGCCCAGCACGGCGTCCGCCTCATTGAAGAGCAGGATGGGAGCCGGTTTCAAATAACGGGTATAGGCGCGGTAACGATCGAAAGCCTCCTTGATGTTCTTCTCGCTTTCGCCAACCCAACAGCTTTTGATCTGTGAAACATCGACAACCATCAGATCACGCCCCGTACGACGTGCCAGCTGGTAGACCGTCTCGGTCTTGCCCGTTCCCGGTGCTCCGTAGAAGAGGCAGGCAAACCCCTTGCGCATTCCACCGGCCTCCAGCCGCTGCTGGATGTCTGTGAAGTGTTCGGGGGCGAGGAGTTTCCCCAGCCGGTCGATCTGCCGCTGTACCGACGGATTGTAGAAGAGCTCCTTGGCGGCAAAGGTCGTGCAGTCGAGCAGATCCCTCCCCTTGCGACTCTTGTGCTCGACATAACGCAAACCGACGAAAAGAGCCTCCCGGGCCGTGCGAGTCAGGTGGAAATACTCCGGATCTTCCAGCCCGTTTGCGTTATAGGGCTCGATGATTTTCCGTTCGCACAGTTTGAGATCCGAGGCATTCATCATCCAGGAGAGAAACCGCTGCTCATCTCCTGTAAAATAGTCTTGCCAGTCCCGCATCCGGAGGTACGCCTTACCCTTGTTCACATAGAGATGGCAGAAGACGTAAAACAGCAGGCGTTCCACATTTTCCGACAAATCATAGGTTTGGAGCGTCTGACAGAACGGCAATTCCGGATTGGCTGCCACCAGCGCATCCAGATCGGCGAGCAGCAGATTCCGGTCCTCTTTCATCCGGTCAAGAATCTTCTCCATGCGGTCGAAGAGCTGCTCGACAGTCAGGTTGTTGATGGGCGCCGGCTCGAAGGCGCGGTTTTCCTTGACGGCCTCCACGACCTCCATCGGGACGGAGTAGAAGACCGTGTTCTCCTTTTTGAGTCGCCAAATGAGGTGGCGCTGTGCCAGGCGGTCGGCTGCGGCCATCAACGAGATAATCCGCACCGTACGGCAACCGATCAGGTCGGAAAAATCGCTAATCTGAATCCGCGGATCGGTGCTTTTCTCCATAAAGAGGGCAAAGGCCAATGCCTGCTCCTCATCAAGCGACATGCATTCGGACACATACGTCAACGCCGAATGGGCCTTTTCTGAAAAGGGCGTTTCGAGTTTCAGTTCTATGGCCAAATTCACGATCTGCTCGATGGCTCCGATCAAGGTCCACGCCGGCTCCTTCGGGTTCTTTACCAATGGCTGATCAACCTCCGTTTTCGGGCTCGTGCCCCTCTTCGTCTCAAGATGTTCCATCATTTCCGTATTTTTTCTCCGGCAAAGTTCAACCAGTAATCTGCCGAAATCCGGCGCATGCATTCTTTTTTGAAAAAAATGGCATACCATGGAAAATTCCAACTATGTGCAATATTTCAGCACATAATCTTGCTACCTTTGTACCAGAAAAAGACAAACATCATGGCATCCAATCTCTTCAAAAGGTACATCTGGCTGGCCGATACGATCCACCGGTACGGGCCGATCACGCTGGCCGAGATCCGCGCCCGCTGGCAGCGCAGCGCGCTCTATGACGGTCGTCCGCTGGCGCGGCGGACTTTCCACTCCCACCGCGACGCAGTCGAGGAACTGTTCGACATCTCGATTGTCTGCGACGAACGCACCAACCGTTACTCCATTGCCAACAGCGAGGATCTCAACGCGCATAACATCACCAACTGGCTGCTGGATACGTTTGCCGTCGGGCAGTCGCTGCGCGAGGCCCGCACGCTGCACAACCGCGTGCTGGTCGAGGAGGTTCCCTCGGCCCGGGGGCATCTGCCCGAACTGCTCGATGCCATGCGCGAGAACCGGCAAGTGGTCGTTACCTATCAGCCCTTCACGGGTGACGAAGCCTTCGATCTCCGTCTTCGACCGCTTTTCGTCAAGCTCCGCGACCGGCGTTGGTATCTCTACGCCGACAAGCCCGACAATGCGAAGATCAAACTCTACGCGTTGGACCGCATGGTGAAGATCCGCGTGACCGAAGATCGCTTTACGCCGCCCGAGGAGCTGGATCCGGCCGGCTACCTGGCCGGCGCCTTCGGCGTGGCGGTCTACGACGACATTCGTCCCTGCACAATCCGGGTCCGAGTCGCGGACGACGGCGTCAAGTATCTCCGCACGCTGCCCCTCCACGCTTCGCAGCAGGAGGTCGAGACGCATGACGACTATGCCATCTTCGAAATTCACGTGGCACCGACGCCGGAGTTTTACCAGGCCATGTTAAACTGCCACGGCAATTTCGAGGTGCTCTCGCCGGGCAATGTACGGGAAGAGATGCGGCGCATCATTGACGGGCTCCATGTTTTGTACTGCCGTCCGACAAATGATTAAAAAAGAAAATCGAACGAAGATGATGACAGAAAAAACAGACAAACAGACACATGAGCGCCAATGGGAACTTTTTGCGGAGGCAGTGCCGCTCATTTGGCAGCAACGTGAACGGATTCTTACCGATCTGCAGCTCTTCGGGGCCCGCACGCCGATGCGTATCCGCATGGCCTATGTTTCGATGAAGGATTCGGGACCCTATCCACTAGGCGTGGTGGTCCGGGCGTGGACCGAGTACGCAGAAAACTACACGCGTCTATGTCCGAAATGCGGCGGGCAGATGCTGATCTACTCCTTCTCGGGGTCACCGTTGAGCGGCTGCAGCAGCCATTCGGCCACCTGCACCGCATGCGGCTATCAACAACGCCACGTCGACGAAGGCAGTTTCGGACGCCTTGCTTCACCGATCATGCGTATTGCCAGCGAGTATCGGGATCTGCCGGAAGACGATGCTCTGTCATTCGAAGAGGCGATCAATAAAATCCACGATTTCGACACAAAATAAAAAAGTATAATCAAAGATTTAAACTAATAAGTAGTATTTTTGTAAAAAACCAATCTAAAAATTCAATACCATGGCTCGCTCTATCAGTAAATCGTTCATGAACCGCTTCATGGACAAAAACGATCTCTATCCCGTTCTCGAATATGTAAAGGCAGACAACTCGCTGGATCTCGAAATGCGAGGCAATTATGTCTCGATCTATTATCGAGGTGGTTCAGTTCTGAGAATATTTGAAGATAAAGGACATTACGGCAGTATTGATCCCCGATATATGCCTGGTGCTCAAGTACCTCAATTCTCATTGGAAAACATTCATGCCTATCTTACCGAAGCAAAGCACATTGTGGATATCTACACCACCAATGTAAAAAATCATCTGGGAGAAAAGGACATCCAACAGATGATCATCAAGGAGAACAATTATTCATGCAACTCCTTCGATACGGATTATTTTATTATCGACAGCGAATACCAAAACGGGGACAAACGCTTCGACCTTGTCGCACTGGAATGGGAATCGACTCCAGCTGCACACAAACTGGCGAAAACGGCTATTCCCCGTCTGTTTATCATAGAGGTCAAACAGGGATACAAATCCATCCGATCGACCCAAAGCGTTAAAGACGACAAGACAACGGAATCTCCCGGATTGAAAATCCACCAGGACGATTTCCGCGACTTCGTCTCCGATCGAGACCGGGTCCAGAACTTCCAGAACGACATGCTCAATCTGTTCCGGCAAAAACGGATCTTGGGATTGATTCCGGGCTTCAAACTGGGCGACAACGCCGACAAGTATAAGGATGTAACCCGGATCCAGCCCAAAGTAGAGTTTGCCTGCGTACTGGCGAATTACAAAACCCAAAGTACCCAACTTCGGCTTGAACTGCAGGAAATGGAGGATTGTCTCTTTTTTAACTCTTCCTTCATGGGATATGGATTATACAAAAGCGGCCTTATGAATAAGGCTGCATTAGAGAAAGAGCTATGCAGATAGTCATCCACCGCGGAACACACGAAATCGGCGGCAGCTGTGTCGAGATACGAACCCGGCAGACTAAAATCCTGCTCGATCTGGGTCTGCCGCTCGATTTCGACTCCCGGCCCCAGGAGCAGCAGGAGCAAATCCGCCGCGAGGCCCTCGAATGGGCACAAGATGCCGATGCCATCTTCATCAGCCACTACCATGCCGACCACCACGGTCTGCTGCCCGATACGCACCGGGATGTGACCATCTACGCTACGGCCGGGACGGCAGCCATGATGCACGTCACCGAGGTAATCCATGGCCGCGGCGATGCCGACTATCTGCGCCATATCAGCGTCCTATCCAAGGACGCTGACGACCGGAAGTTCGAGCCGGTAACCGTGGGCGATATCCGCATCACACCCTACACGGTCGACCATGCGGCCTATGATGCCTGTGCCTTTCTGATCGAAGCCGAAGGCCGACGTATCCTCTACAGCGGGGACATCCGCCGTCACGGGGTGAAAGGCTTTCTCTACCACAACCTGCCCCGGAAGGTCGACTGCTTGCTGCTCGAGGGGACCAATCTGGCCACCGAGAAAGCGTGTATGAACGAAGCGGAGATTTGCGAACGTTTCAAGGAGCAATTCCGCACCGATGCCGACAAACTGCACTATGTCTGGTGCTCGGGACAGAATATTGACCGCATCGTCCAGATCTACAAGGCAGCGCTCGTCTGCTCGCGTAAGCTGATTGTGGATACCTACGTCGCGTATGTGCTGGAAGCGGTTCATCGTTTCAAGCCGTCGATCCCGTCGCCGCTCTCTCCGTTCGAAGGGCACGATGTCTTCCGGTATTTCTGCCAACACGCCCAGCTAAAGCGGTTTGAAAAGGCAGGAGATCCGGAGATTGTGCAGCGCCTGAAAGCGCTGCCTACGGTTGATACGACAGACATCGGGCACAACCCGGGCAAATATGTCTGGCTCATCCGCCCCTCAATGCTGCCTTACATGCAGAAATACAGCCATCGACCGTCGGTTGTGGTTACCTCGATCTGGGAGGGATACGAAAAAGACGAGTCCGAATTCATGGAGTGGATCCGGGAGCGGGGTTTTGCCAATCCGCACATCCATACCAGTGGTCATGCCGATGTGAAATCGCTGCAGGCAATTGTCCGTCATGTCGATCCCGGGCTGTTGATCCCGATTCACACCACCGTGCCGGAACGCTTTGCCACGCTCTTCCCCGACCGGACAATCCGCTGTCCGCAGGATAATGAGCCGATGGAGTTATAGCCTCTTTTTCCCAGATTCAGCCCTGTTGTGCCGCCATTCCGCACAGCAGGGCTTTTACTTTGCCGAAAAAGCTGGATATGGGAATCAGATACTACTATAAAAATGGCAAGGCGGGATTTCAGACCTCGGGAGGATGTCACCTTACGAAGGCGTGCTGGGATGAAGCCTGGCTGCTGGATGATACGGACCGGGCATTGGTACGCGATAGCGAGGGGTATGCACTACTGCACATCCGCAGCGGACAACTCATTCGTTTGAACTGTGACCGTGCGGCACCCTATGGCGACTCTCTGTTGCGCATCCACCGCAACGGGAAATACGGCCTGTTGGATTTCGGGGGCCGCACCATCATTCCTCCGCGATACGATGTACTGACCAACCACTTTGCGCAGTTCAATATCATCGGCCGACGAGGCCGCTACGGATTGCTCAACCGGCTGGGCGGATGGGCACAACCGCTTCGTTACGACGTGATTCTACCCGTTAACCAACGAGGAAACGACCGTTTGGCCTGCATCCGCCGGCACAAGGTGGTGTTTTTGTGAGATTATCCAGCTTTCCCAATCCATCCCCTTCCTCCCGATAGCGACCAGCCCCGGACTTGGCGGTGACAGATGCAAGGCCGTCCCTGTGAGACGCTCTGTACAGCCTTGCAGCTGACACCGGCAAGTCGGATCTTTGCGGACGGGTGGAAAAGGATGCTGTATTAGTCTTTGAGACACTTGTACATCACAAAATTGGTCAATTCCAACCGATTCGCCCGGCGTTTCTGAACCTTGATTACCTCATAACCCCTCTTCTCGAAAAAAGGGCGGGCCGTCAGGCTCACCTCCGAAGTGATTTCCGCGACTCCGTATTCCCGGGCTCTCTTTTCCACGGCCGACAGCAGCAGACTCCCGACACCGACCCGCTGATAATCCTTGTGTACGAAGAGCGAATGCAGGTAGCCTTCGGCATTCATCGACGAAAAGCCGATGATCTCATCCCGTTCGTTCAGCGCCGCGACGTAGTCGTTGCGCGCCAAAAGGTCTTTCATATGCTCCGCACTCTCCCCGCACGAAGCCCAGTCCTCCACCTCTTCGCGGGTATAGTCCCGCGCATTTACATGAAGAACAGTCTCCCGAAACAAGATTTGCAGGTCGGGAATATCCTCCTCCGTGAGTTTCCTCAGTTTATATTGAGGACTTGGCGGCCCAATCTTCTGGCAAGCATTCTTGGCAGTAGAAAAGCAGCGGTAATTCTCGGATTTCTCTTTCATACGTTCTTCGGGTTATTGCCTTATAAAGATAGGCTTTTAATTCCAGTTGGCGCACACGGTCATCTGACAAAATTCGTTACCGACTCGGGCCGCGCGACTTCTTCTTCGGGGTGATAAAGCGGCGTGGCCGGTCCTGCTGCTTTTGGGTCTGTGAAGGGCGTGGTTCGCGGGGATCGTCCCAACTCTCCCGGTAGGTCGTATCCGATGCCTTCTCCTTCCACAGATAGGGACGTGCCGTCGTGCCTCCCCTCCATTTCACCAGTGCCCGCACGACATATCCCGCTTCGATTCGGTCCCGGTCCATGCGCCGCATCGTGTATT
>OLJB01000313.1_pt1 | contig 33800 bp, 25 predicted proteins | sample 1601391 | NCBI WGS metagenome assembly OLJB01 (sample SAMN01915215, study PRJEB22387) | human gut metagenome | isolation source: stool | host: Homo sapiens | place: USA | reverse complement strand
CGAAGAGCTCGTACTCGAGCGCCGCCTCGAGCAGCCGCCGGCCATAGAGAGGCATCGAGCCGTAGAGGCGGGTGGTGGTGATGTTGCCCTCGCTCTCGCGGACGAGGATGTTCTCGCGGCTCAGCTGCAGCCGCCGGCCGAACGAGGCCCGCACGCGGTGGCGGTGCGCCCCGCGGTCGAACCGCACCACGGCGCGGAGCTTCATCCACTCCCCCTCGAAGGTGTGCCAGAGGACCCCCTTCTCGCCCGTCTCGCCGCGCGAGCGGCCCGCCTCCCCCTCGACGAAGAGGGCGCCGTAGCTGAGTTGCAGGGCGCCTCCGAGCAGCATCTCCCGCACGGGAAAGCCCGAGATGCCCTCCTCGGTGAGGTGCAAATCGCCGCTCTCCCACTGCGTGCGGATGCCGTAGGCGAGCCCCTTGTCGAGGAAGACCTCGTAGGAGGCGGCCGAGCTGCCCACCTCCTCGGCCTCGATGCGCTCGCTGTTCTTGGCCAGGCGGAGCGCCGCACCCGCGGCGAAGCGGCCCGCACGGTAGAGGATGCCGGGCGCCACCTCCACGTCGAGGCGCTTGTTCTTGTGGCGCAGGTCCTTGCGCTTGGCGTAGTTCGCCGCCGTGAAGTCGGCGCGCAGGCCGACCACCCACCGCTCCCCCACGGGGACGGCCACGCCCCCCGTCAGGTCGTAGCACTCACGGATTTTGCGCCCGGGGGTGAACTCCACCAGGTCGACGGGATAATAGCCCGGGCGGATGAACATCGAGCCCGACATGTTGCGCCCGTCGAAGTAGTCGTAGCCGAAGCCGCCGAAGAAGGAGATGCGCTCGAGGTGGCGCACCGAGCGCGTTGCGGCGCCCGCCTGCCAGCAGTTGTCCGAGCCCGAGCGGTCGACCAGCGCCCCCGACTCGTGCCCGACACGGAGTCGGGCCACCGAGCGGCTCACCGTGTCGCACCGCACGCCGGCGGCGTTGACCCCCGTGAGCCAGGGGCTGTCGCGCTCGAAATCCCCGTAGCGCATCTGGGCCCGGGCCGGAGGCAGGGCCGCGAGGAGGAGCAGCAGAAGAAGCAGCGGAAGCGGTCTCATGGCTCGTCACGCAGCGATTGGGTCGCACGCTCGTAGAAGTCGTCCGACGAGTTGTTCGTATCCTGATAGATGGCGTAGCCGGCCGCCTCGGAGGCCTGCTCGTCGAGCCGGCGGTGGAGCGTCCGCCCGAGCGGCAGGCCAACGAAGGTCACCGCCCCGGCGTCGATGTCCGAGCGCAGGCGCTTGGCGTTGGTCGTGCCCGTGGCGTCGAAGACCTCGACCCCGTCGATGAGCCACTCCCACGGAATCCTGGTATAGGAGAGGCTCCCCCGCACGATGAGCGACTGCCCATCGTCGGCCAGGTAGCCCTCGAGGTCGAACCCCTCGGGGGCGCGGTAGAGGATGACGGCCGGCGAGTTGTTCGAGACGACGTAGACCTTGGCCAGCCCCGTCTTCTTGAGCAGGCGGAGGTGGCGCGCAGGGTCGATGCGGTCGCCCGGCACGGGGTGCGAGCGCGTGTCGGGGTAGTAGGTCTCGTTGTAGCAGACGAAGTAGCCCTCGCCGTTGAGGTTGACCGAGAGGGGGTAGGTGGCCGTGTGGTCGACCGCCCCGTTGAGCGCCACCACGGCATCGGCCCCCGGCGCAAGCGGGAAGTCGCGGCCCGAGCCCGGGAACTGCCACACGGCGTCGGGAACCGAGGCGTAGTCGCGGAAGAGGATGCCTCCGTCGGGGGCGAGGCTCGTCCAGTAGTTGCCCGAGGCGCCCTTCGAGTTGTAGGGGTCGACCATCCCCAGGCAGAGGCCGTCGAGGTAGCGGGTCTCGGAGTCGTTGTTGTGCAGAATGACGTACTTGTCGTAGACGTAGGAGCCCGTGGCGGGGGTTGCCGGGCAGCCGCCCGTATAGATTTCGCGGATGACGATGCCGCCGGGGCGCACGCAGCGCAGCTCGAGCTCCGCGACGGCCTCACCGCCGGCCGTCAGGCGCAGCTGCTCGACGGCGCCGTTGAAGAGCGTCTGACTGTCGGCGCGGTCGCTCACCGCCAGCGCGTAGAGGCCGTTGGGCATGCGGAAGCTCGCCTCGCCCTGCGCATCGGTCCGCGCCGTGTAGCGGTTGCCCGACTGCCGGTCGGTGGCCGTCACCTCGACCCCCTCGCGGCACCAGGAGGCATGCTCCCCGGGGTAGCGGAGGCGCACGGTAAGCCGGCCCAGCACCCCTTCGTAGGGGTTTGCCTCATCGAGGGCGGTACAGGCTGCAAGCAGCAGGCCGCAGAGCAGAAGAAGAAGTGAAGTGCGTCGTATCATAGCATCAGAATTTGAACCGCACCGTCAGCCCGTAGTAGAACTCGGGGGTGAAGATGGACTTCACGCCTGTGGCCCGCGAGGTGACATAGCGGCGGGAGTTGGTGAAATTGTTGGCGTAGAACGACACCGAGACGTGGTCGCCAATCTCCTTGGTGAGGCTCAGATTGGCAGAGAAGTAGGGGTCGTAGCCGTCCGCGTCGTAGCTCCGCGTGTTGGCCGAGCGGAGGATGAGGCTGGCAAAGGCGGGGTCGGAGGCCTCGGCGTCGGTGAAGGGGTGGCGCCGCCCCTCGAGGTCGAGGTAGTAAATCGGGCGGACGGCCGTATAGCTCCCTCCGTCGTAGATGGAGCCACCCGTGGGGCTCTTCTCCTCGGTGACGTTGTAGGCGTACTCGCGGCCGAGGTACTCGGAGAGGTTCTGCGAACGGCGCATCAGCGTCGCCTCGAGGCGCAGCGTAACCACCAGCCGGATGGCGGGGATGTGGGTGGTCGCCGTCAGGTTCAGGTCGAGGCGGTCGGTCTCGCGGCCGTTCCAGGTCGTCACGGCCGAGCCGCCCGTACCGGCATAGAGGCCCACGTAGGGGTAGAACTCCCCGCCCGAGGTAACCGAAGGGTAGTAGGCCGCCTCGAGGTCGTCGACATAGCGCGTATGGACGTAGGCGCCGTCGAGGCGCAGCTGCGTGCGCAGGGGGTTGATTTGCGGGAAGTCGACCACCAGTTCGAGCCCCGCGCGGTCGACCGGCGAGCGGTTCTCCTGGCGGAGCGTGCGGGCGAAGGTGCGGCGCACGGAGGAGCTCTGCATGGCGACCCACCCCGACGCGGGGTTGTCGGCGTCGCGGACGAAGAGCTCGCCCGTCTGTTCGTCGACCTTGAAGAGCGGATGGACGGGCAGCGTGTAGGGGTTGCCGTCGGCGTCGGCGGCCGGAAGGGTGCTCATCCGGTAGGAGAAGGGTTCGTAGCCCGTCACCAGCTCATAGGGGTACTTCGTCCGGTTGAAGTAGCCGGCCAGCGAGAGCCGCGTGGCCCCCAAACGCAGGTCGACGCCCAGCTCGATGTTGCGGTTGCGCTGCCAGCGGAGCGACTCGTTGTAGAGTACCGCATAGGGGTGCGTATGGTAGAGGTAGATGTTCTGCCCGGCGGAGGTGGTGGCGCTGAAGACGCGCGTGTCGAGGTATTGGGGCTGCGGATAGAGGATGTTGAACGAGGGGAGCTTCTCGGTCGTGCCCCAGCCGGCGCGCAGCGTCAGGCGGTCGTCCAGCCGGAAGGTGAGATTCAGACGCGGCGAAAGGCTCTGCGCACGGTCGTAGCGCGAGGTGCGGACCCACGTCTTCTCGGCGCGCAGCCCCGCCATGAGCTGCAGCGAGGAGCGCTCGCCCAGCCGCAGGGTGAGGAGCTCCTCAACGTAGGCCGCGAGGTTGTGCATGTAGGGAACCTCCGAGAAGGGCCACGGGCGGTAGTCGGCCGCCGAGAGCGCCTCGTCGGCGTAATAGAGGCCGCGCCCCACGTTGCCGTCGGCCCGCCAGGCGAGGCCCGCCTTGGCGTGGCTCCGCAGCCGTCCCCAGCGGCGGACCCACGTCGCCTTGAGCGAGGCGGCGTAGTCGAGCTGCTTGGAGTCGACGCACTGCGTGGCGTAGTAGCTCGTCGGGAGCATCACGGCCAGGTGGTACCCCTCCTGCGTGGCGTGGACGGCCGGCTGCGGCGTGGCGCTCGACTCGTAGCTGTGCGTCCGGTCCAGGCGGTCCTCGAAGTCGAGCGAAGCCGAGAGCTCGAGGTCGGTCAGCCACGGACGGTTGAGCAGCCAGCGCAGCGAGGCGGTGGCCCTGAGGGCATTTTCGCGCGCCCGCTGCCACTCGCCCATCTCGGCATCGGGGTCGTCCTTCGTATCGAGGCCGCCGATGTTGCCCGTCACTCCGGCGTCGAGGCGCAGCACCCCGGCGAAGGTGCGGCGGAAGGAGAGCGAAAGGCCCGTGCGCGAGTAGGCCGTATAGGGCGAGACGGGGTTCTTCGTGGCGCGCGTATACTCGACGCTGCCGTTCACCACGCCCCGCTCGCCCCCGAGGTCGAAGCCCTTCGAGGCGGCAATCTGCTTGGTGTGGGGATTGGACGAGAGGAGCAGCATCCAGGGGGTCAGCCCCTTGCGCGTGGTGATGCGCACCAGACCCGACCCCAGGTCGCCGTACTCGGCCGACGGGACGCCCGTTACGACCTCGACCGCCTCGATGGAGGTCGAGGCGATGTTGCGCGTCGGGGCGCCCGCCATCCCGTCGAACGACGAGTTGGTCGAGAGGCGGAGGCCGTCGACCTCGACGGCCGTCGCGAAGCCGGCGTTGCCGCTCGAAACGCCGCCGTCGCGCAGCGAGAAGCGGAGGTCCTGCGTCAGGTCGGGGTTGACCGTCTTGCCGCCCGGCAGCAGCGCCGCCACGTCGGCGGCATTCATCATCTGGAGGTGGTCGATGGCGCTCCCCTCGATGCGGCGCGAGGTGGTGACGGCCTCCTGCTCCTGCGTGGCGGTCACCACGACGCTCTCGAGGCGCAGGCTCTCCTCCTCCATCCGCAGGTCGAGTTCGGGGGTCGACTCCCCCACCTCGATGTCGTACTGCACGGCGACGTAGCCCAGGCACGAGAGCGCGAAGCGCTGGAGTCCCGCCGGGACGCGCCGCAGCGTGAAGCGCCCCTCGCTGTCGGCCACGGCCCACAGCCCGCAGACGGGCAGCTCGACCACCGCCTGAGCGACGGGCTCGCCGCTGCCCGCCGAGCGGACGCAACCCGAGAGGTCGACCTGCTGTGCCCCGGCCGCCGCGGGGCGGAGGGCCAGAAGCAGCAGGGCGAAGAGCATCGGCAAGAGTCTGTTCCGTTTCATGAGGCACACGTTGCGAGGAGCTCCACCCGCCTCCGCGCCTCCCGGTCCGGATTCGGCTGCCGGGGTGATGCGGGAGGGATGCACGGCTCCCATTCCGGGTGCAAAAGTAGGCCGCCCGTCCGGGGCGGACAATCCCCACAATCGGGTATTTGCGGCGCCGGCACTCCCACAAAATGCCTATTGGCCCCGCATGCGGCTAAAAAAGAAGCGGTGCTTGCGTGCAGGACCGAACGCAGAACAACGCATTGACACAGAGCGCAATCCGGCATACAGGCAATGTTCCGTCCGCAGAAAAACGGACCAAAAAACGCCACTTTCCCGAAAATTTGCCCTACTTTTGCGGCAGACAACAAATTCGCAACGCATGGAATGGCTCACTAATCTGTTCGTCGAACACTCGGCGCTGCAGGCCGTCGTCGTGATTTCGCTCATCTCGGTCCTCGGCATCGGACTGGGCAAAATCCGCATCGGCGGCATCTCGCTCGGCACGGCCTTCATCTTCTTCGTCGGCATTCTGGCCGGCCACCTCGGCCTCTCGCTCGACCCCTCGATGCTCATCTACGCCGAGAGCTTCGGACTGATTCTCTTCGTCTACGCCCTCGGACTGCAGGTCGGCCCCGGCTTCTTCAGCTCGCTGCGCGCCGACGGCATGCGGCTGCTGCTGCCGGCCGTCGGACTGGCGCTGCTGGGCACGGCACTGGCCGTGGGGATGAGCTACGCCTTCGGAGTCTCGATGCCCGACATGTCGGGCATTCTCTGCGGTGCGACGACCAACACCCCGGCACTCGGCGCCGCGCAGCAGGCCCTCCAGCAGCTGGGGCTCGACGCCAACGGCGCGGCGCTGAGCTGCGCACTGACCTATCCGCTGGGCGTCGTGGGGGTCATTCTGGCGATTGTCTTCGTGCGGAAGCTCTTCGTGCGCCCCTCCGACCTGCCCAAACCCGACGCTCAGCACAAGAAGGATGTCTTCATCGCCAGCTACCACGTCACCAACCCCGCCATCTTCGGCAAGAGCGTCCACGAGGTGGCGGCCCACAGCCACCACCGCTTCGTCATCTCGCGCATCTGGCGCGAGGGCAAGGTCTCGATTCCCACCTCGGACAAGACGCTCCAGCAGAACGACATCATCCTGGTGGTCACCTCGCCGGCCGACGTCGATGCGCTGCGGATGATTTTCGGCGAGCAGGAGCAGAAGGACTGGAATACGGGCAAAATCGACTGGAACGCCATCGACAGCCAGCTCATCTCGCAGCGCATTCTGGTCACGCGCCCCGAAATCAACGGCAAGAAGCTCTCCTCGCTGCGGCTGCGCAACAACTACGGCATCAACATCAGCCGCGTCTACCGCTCGGGCGTGCAGCTGCTGGCCACCCCCGACCTGACGCTCCAGCTGGGCGACCGTCTGACGGTCGTGGGCGAGGCGGCGGCCATCCACAACGTCGAGAAAATCCTCGGCAACGCCGTCAAGAGCCTCAACGAGCCCAATCTGGCGGCCGTCTTCATCGGACTGATTCTCGGTCTGGTGCTGGGAAGCATCCCCGTGAGCATCCCGGGCATCAGCATCCCCGTGAAGCTGGGTCTGGCCGGCGGCCCCATCATCGTGGGCATCCTCGTCAGCACCTTCGGACCGCGGCTCCACATGATTACCTACACCACGCAGAGCGCCAACCTGATGCTCCGCGCACTGGGGCTCTCGATGTATCTGGCCTGCCTGGGGCTCGACGCCGGGGCCCACTTCTTCGAGACGGTCATGCGTCCCGAAGGGGCGCTGTGGCTGGCGCTGGGCTTCGCCATCACCTTCGTGCCGACGGTTCTGGTGGCCATCTTCTCGCTGCGCGTGCAGCGGCTCGACTTCGGCTCCATCTCGGGGCTGCTCTGCGGCAGCATGGCCAACCCCATGGCGCTCAACTACGCCAACGACACCATCGAGGGGGACAACCCCTCGGTATCGTACGCCACGGTCTACCCCGTCTGCATGTTCCTGCGCGTGATTATCGCCCAGGTCATCCTGATGCTCTTCCTCTGACGGACGGCATACACGAATACAGCACGGCCCCGCTTCCTGCATGAGGAGCGGGGCCGTATGGTGTCTGCCTCTCGGGCCGAGGGATCGGGTCAGCTTCCGAGCGGTTCGTCGCCGGCCGGTGCGGAGGAGTTCTCCGCAGACTCCTCCCGAGCATGGGAGACCTCCTCGCCGAGCCGCCCGATATCGCTGCCCGCCGGGCTCTGGAAGACCCGCAGCCCGAATTCGGGAATAACGGCCAGCACATGGTCGAAGACGTCGGACTGAATCCGCTCGTAGGTGACCCATTCGACCGTGTCGGTAAAGAAGTAGAGCTGCATGGGGAGGCCCGTCTCGGTGGGCTGCAGCTGCCGCACCATGAGCGTCATGCCCCGGTTGACGGGGACCTCGGCGCGCAGGTAGCGCTCCAGATAGGCGCGGAAGACCCCCAGATTGGTCTGGTGCAGGCCGTTGATTTTCCATGAGCCGGGGGCGATGTCGTGTGCGGCGTTGTACTCCTCGACGCGCTGCTGCGTGGAGTCGATGTAGTCGCGCAGCAGGTCGATTTCGCGGTAGCGGGCCAGCATCTCGGGGGTGCAGAAGCGCACGCTCGTCATGTCGATGTTGACCGAGCGCATCACACGCCGGCCCCCCGACTGCTGCATGCCGCGCCAGTTCTGGAACGAGTCGCTCACCAGCAGGTAGGGCGGCAGCGTGACAATCGTGTTGTCCCAGTTACGGATTTTGACCGTCGTGAGCGAGACCTCCTCCACGCGGCCGTCGGCCCCGTATTTGGGCATGGCAATCCAGTCGCCCACCTGCAGCATGTCGTTGGCCGAGAGCTGGATGCCCGATACGAAGCCGAGGATGCTGTCGCGGAAAATCAGCATGATGACCGCCGCCGAGGCGCCCAGTCCCGTGAGCAGGAAGGCGGGCGACTTGTCAAGCAGGATTGAGACGATGAGAATCACGCAGATGATGGCGACGATGCCCTGAGCCGTCTGCCGGAGCCCCTTGATGGGTTTGTTCTGCCAGGCGGGGCGGTGCGAGACAATGTGGAAGGCGGCTCCGATGAGCGCGTTGACCAGCCGGAAGAAGGCCACCACCATGAGTATCTCCAGCACGCGCAGCGTCAGGCGCTCGGCGTCGTGGCCGATGAGCACCGCCGGGGTGACGCTGTAGAGCAGGATGACGGCCGCAAGCTGGCAGAGGCGCCCCATGACGTGGCCGCTGAAGAGGACGTCGTCCCACTCGACACGCGTGCGCGAGACGATGTGGCGCACGCCGCCCACCAGCAGCAGCCGGCACACCAGGTAGAAGAGCAGCGCCAGCACCACCATCAGCAGGAAGGCGGCCCACTGTTCGGCCCCGGCTTCGGGGGCGAATCCGAGTCGGACGAGCAGCGCGTCGACCCATCGTTTGATGATATGTTCCATAGTTGTTCGTTTATCCCTCGCCCGGCAAAAACCGGGCTATGTTTTTCTCGGCCCCGCGGCCGTGCAGCGCCCCGTCCACGGGCCCGTCGGGCTACCGCTGAGCAAGGCAGGGGAGCAGCAGCGGAACCTCCGATTCGAAGTTGGGCGTCAGGATGCCCCGCCCCATCGCCGCACGCAGCTCGTCGAGGCTCCAGAAGCGGCCGCCGTCGAGCTCGCGGCTCGGCCGCACCTCACCGTCGTAGCGGCAGCGGTGGACGTAGACCAGCTCCTGCTCGCGCTCCGAGCGGAAGACGTAGCTCCGCACGAACTCCGCCTCGAACGACTCGAGCCCCAGCTCCTCGCGCGCCTCGCGCCGCAGCGCCTCGTCGATTGTCTCGCCGTAGGCCACATGGCCGCCCACGGCCGTATCCCACCGTCCGGGCTGGATATCCTTCCAGGCGGGGCGCTTCTGAAGGTAGAGCCGTCCGTCGGCGTCGAACAGGTGGAGGTGGACCACCGGATGGAGCAGCATCGAGCCGCCGTGGCACTCGCGCCGCCGGGCCGAGCCGATGACGCGCCCCGAGGCATCGACCACGGGAAAGAGCTCATCGCCGTTGTCGCCCGCCGGTGCAGCGGCGCCTGGGGCCGCATGCTTCGCCTCCGGGTTCAGTTCCGTATTCATCCTTGTATTTATCGTTTTCACTGGTATTATCCACGCTGCCTGCCGGGCTTTCTCGTCAGTTGCAACGTCAGCGCCTCTGCAGCACAGCCGCCGCACCCGAGCCCGGTTCCCGTCCACCGCGCCGCCTCGGCCGGGTGGAGCACCTCTTCACGGCCCCCCGGGAACGACTCGACGGCAATTTTTACCTCGCCGGGGACACGCTCCGTTCGACGGCTATTTTCCGCTTCCCCCGCCGAATCCGGAAACGGCTCGCCGGTTATTTTTACCTTCCCGGGTACACGCTCTACCCGACGGCTTTTTCTCTCCTTCTCTCCCCCCCCACCCCGCCGGATACGGGAACGGCACGAACACGACGCCGGAGCGCGCATCCGTGCCGACAGCCCTGCCGCTGCGGACTACAGACGGGGGCCCGACTCGCGGGGCTGGCCCACCTCGTAACCCAGCGTGCGCATCCACTCGACGGTCTCCGAATCGACGTGGTCGTTGCGGTCAATCCACCGCCGTTCCTCAATCAGGCGCCTCTTGTGCTCCTCGAGGGCGCGGTGGATGGGGAAGTCGGGCTTCGGAAGCTCACCGCACGCCGCACGCCGCGACGGACGGATGTGCCGGTCGAAGACGTCGCGCTGCGTCGGCCGCCGCGCCCCCTCCCACTTGAAGCCCTTGAGCTCGAGCGACTGCTCCTCGGGCACCTTGTCCAGCGGGTAGAGCGTCCAGACGGGGTTGATGCGGTAGATGATGTTGACCACCTGCTTCTCTTCGAAGAAGAAGGAGATGTTGCCGCTGTCGAGCACCATCACGCCGGTGATTTCGCCCCCCTCTCCATCCTGCATGTAGTAGATGGTCTGGGCATTGCCGTTGACATCGTTGCGGTAAATCTGGTTGTCGCGGAAGAAGGCCGTCATCTCCTTGCCCGCCACCTGATTGTAGTGGAGCGTGTCGAGCTCGCTCGACATCATGGGGCTGCCGATGAATTCGGCGCGCGTAAGCTGCCGATTGGCCGTATAGACATCCATCACGTCGGAGACCACCTGGTTGTTCTCGTTCCAGAGCACGGGCGAGAGGTAGAGGTGGATGGTCGAGTCGCGGCTGATGGAGGTAAGCGAGTCGCAGACCGACTGGAAGTCGGTGCGGTAAATCTTCACGTTGTGGAAGGCCTTGACCAGGCGGTACATGCTGTCGACCTCGACGGCCACCGAGTCGGCGCCCTCCGACGCGAGCGAATCGGCCGGCATCTCCCCCGCCCCGTCGGTCGAAAGCGAATCGCCCAGCAGCGAGTCAGCCCCCCTGCCGCCCGTTGAGTCCACGCTCTTCTCGAAGATGCCCAGCAGCGAGTCAAGATGCAGCAGCTCCGTCGAGTCGAGGCGCGGCGTACGTCCCTTGCGGGCGGCGCGCTCGACACGTTCGCGCAGCTTCTTCTCGACCTTCTCGCGGCGGGCGAGCAGCCGCTCGCGCTCCTTCTCCTCCTGGGCGCGGACCATCTCGACCCGCTTGGCCTTGCGCCTGGCGGCGATTTCGTCCAGAATCTTCTGCTTGGCCTCGTCGGCGGCCGCCTTGCGCGCCTCGCGCTCCTTGCGGGCCTCCTCCTTGCGCTGCGCCTTCAGCTGTTCGGGGGTAAGCTGCACGCTATCGGCCGCCAGCGAATCGGTCACCAGCGAGTCGACAGTCAGCGAGTCGGCACCCGGCGCTGCGACGAGCGAATCGGAGGCCGGGGCCTTGTTCCCGGCGGCCGGCGCATCGGAAGCGGCCTCCGAAGCGGTCTTCTCCTCGGCAGCCGGCGCAGCGGCGGTCGAATCGCGGAGGGCGCCGAGCTGCTCCTCGACCTGTGCAGCGGCGCGCTGGCGGCGCGAGCCGCCCCGGCCGGGAGCCGTCGAGAGGGAATCGGGGGCCTCCGTACGGCGTTTGACCGAACCCTGACGGGCCGCACGCATCGAGTCGGCCGCAGCGGCAGCCTGCTGCAGCGCGGCGAGCGAATCGAGGCGCGCCCGCTCGGCGGCGGCAGCCGCGTCGGCCGCATCCTGCGAAAGGGTGCGGGTGAAGAGGTAGATGGAGTCGCTGCGCATGAAGAGCGAGTCGCCCTGCGAGAGGTCGTAGTTGACCAGCGCGGGGCGCCGCGTCAGAAAGGCGTTGCCCGGCTCCTTCCAGTATTCGCCGTAGTCGCCGAAGGCGAGGTTCTTGTGCTCCGTATCGTCGAGCTGGATGTCGTGCCGCAGGATGGCGTGGCCATGCGGACGGTAGTAGTCGATGCTGTCGCTCCAGACCTCCTGCTTCTCGGTGAGGATGTAGCCGTTGCGCGTGACGGCATAGAGCGTGTCGGCCTGCTCGTAGCGGCCCCGGTCGGCGTAGAGGTAGTCCCCCTCGCGGTTCCAGATGTGGGTCCGGTCGAAGAAGTAGGCGTTGTCGGTGGCCATGTTGTAGACCACCGAGTCGCCGCGCAGCTCGTACTCGTCGTTGCGCATCTCGACCCGGTCGACGCAGACCAGCTCCTTCGTGTCGGCGTAGTAGTAGCCGCGCTCGGCCTCGAGCTGATTCTCGCGGTTGACGAGCACGCCGCCGCCGTCGAATTCGCCCACGTTGTCGAGCGTGTTGAAGAGGAAGCTGTAGGTATAGAGCGTCGCGTCGCCGTCGACCACCTTGATGATGTCCGAAAAGACCTGCGCCTCGTTCACCTCGCCGTCGTAGAGGGCGCGGTCGCCGTAGATGTAGGTCGTGTTCTTGTTGATGAGGACGTTGCCGAAGAACTCGATGCGCATGTCCGAATAGCGCACGGCGCTGTCGCAGGTGATGACCGCGCCGTTGTGCTGTGCGGCGAAGTTGCCCACCAGGAAGATGACCGAGTCGCCCGGCGAGACGGGACCCGAGACGTCGGACTTGAGGTTGATGATTTTCATCTCGCCCTGCGGGGCGGGCTGCGACGGAGCGCCCCCCTGTGCGAAGAGGAGTCCCACGACGGCGACCGCCGCTGCTATGGAGAGAAACGTGCGCACGGTCGCGAAGCTATTTTACCCAGTGTTTGTTTTCGAAGGCCCCGCCGCGGAACTCGGGGTCGATGTAGACGTACATGCCGTCGATTTTCTTGGTCAGCCACTCGCGGAAGGCCTTCTCCTGCTTGGCCGTGAGGGCCATCTCCTCCAGCCGCAGGTAGTCCTCGTTGAGCGAGGCGACGTGCGTAGGGATAATCTGCACCAGCTTGACCACCTTGGCCATCTGGTTGCCCATCATGTCCTCCGTGAGGTAGGCGTCCGAAATCTCGCCCACGTGCAGGCGGCTCAGGGCGTTGTAGTCGTCGAGGCTCTTGTAGCGGCCGAAGTCCTCCTTGAGGAACTTCGTCACGGTGAGCTTGGCGTCGAAGGCGTTGAAGCGCTCCAGCACGTCGTGGTTCGAGACGATACCGCCGTTCATCTTCGACGAGGCGTCGTCCGAGTAGCGCAGCGCGGCCTGTTCGAAGGTGATGGAGTCGCGGCGAATCTCCGTCACCAGGCTGTCGAGGAAGTTGAGCTCCGTGGAGAGCTCGTCGGTCGTATAGACCGGACGCAGCAGGATGTGGCGGAACCGGTAGATGTTGCCACGCTTCTCAAGGGACTGGATGATGTGGAAGCCGTACTGGGTCTCGACCACCTCCGATATCTGGCCCGGCTTGAGCTCGGCCAGCGCGTCGGCAAAGGCCTGGTCGAGGCTGGCCAGCGGCGTGGGCTCCATCTCGCCGCCGCGCATGGCCGTACCGGGGTCCTGCGAATACATGCGGGCCAGGTTCTCGAACTTGGCCTGTCCGGTGATAACGCGCTCGCGCAGGTCGAGCAGCCGTTCACGCGTACGCTGCTTGGCCTCGGTCATCGTGCGGGGGAAGCGGGTAATCTGCGCATAGACATACTGGTCGGCGATGAGCGGAAGGCTGTCCTTGTCGATGTGCTTGTAGTAGCGCTCCACCTCGCCCGGGATGATGGTCACCTTGTTGACCACCTCGGCCTGCATGCTGCTGGCGTAGGCCTGCTCCTCGTAGCGCTGGCGCAGAATCTCGCGCAGGTTGAAGATGGGCATGTGGTGCTTGGCCTCGAGTTTGGGAATCGAGCCCTCCTCGTCAATCATGTTCTGCAGCTGCTCCTCGACGCGCGTCTGGATGTCGGCGGCGCTGATGTCCACCGAGTCGATGAGCGCCTGGTTGTAGAGCAGTTTCTGGGTGAGCAGCGCCTCGAGCGCCTCGTTGTGGGGGTCGCGGTCGGTCGTGTAGCCTTCGGCCAGACGCTGGGCGACCATGTTGCGCGCATATTCGTCGACCTCGGAATAGAGAATCGACGAGCTGCCCACCACGGCCACCACCTTGTCGAGCATGACCTGCTGTTTCTGGGCCCTGAGCCCGGCTGCGGCAAAGAGCATGACCGTCAGCAAGAAAACCTTTTTCACCATATGTTGCATGTACATTTTTTTCATTCTTCATTTCGTCCGGGTTGCACCGGGCCTCCCGCCATTTCGTCCGGGTTGCCCCTACCGCAGCCCCGTCCTCAAACGCTTTGCCGCGGCATTCGGTCCTCACCGGTGTTCCTTTTCCTCAGGCCCCCCGGGAGCGGGTCACTCGTCCGCCGCCGCTTCGGGCAGGTGCAGTTCGCCCTCCTCCGAGGCGCGCTTGTAGAGCTCCTCCTCGTGGCGGCGGATGATTTCACCCTGCCGCTGCGTGAAGAGAATCCGGCGGATGGTAGCGCGGACACGCTCCAGCGGCGAGGTCTCGCCCGCACGGCAGACCCCCTCGAGCTGGAAGTAGTAGCGCGAACGGTTGTCGCGCATCTCCTGCACGCCGTTCGAGGAGAGCAGCGCATCGTAGTTCTGCGTGCGGAGCGTCGGCAGATGGCTCAGGAACTCCTGGTAGTCAACCCAGTCGCCCTTGAAGTCGGTCACCTCGAACTCGTTCTTCGCGCAGATGTCGCGGAAGTCCTGCTGCTGGGCCGGACCGCTCGACGACATGAGGCTGCGCAGCTTCTGCGCCTGGCGGTAGCCCGTCGGGAAGCGGACAATCCGGCCGCGGACCAGCGTACGGTCGAGCCGGAAGTCACCCTTGTGGGCGTTGTAGTAGGCGGCTATCTCCTCGGGGGTGAAGGCCGTGTCGAGGTTGCGGTCGACGTAGTGCTGCTCGAGCTTGCGGATGAGCAGCGCCTGGCGGTAGGCCTCCACCTGTTTCTCGATGCCCCCCACCGAGTCGGAGAAGAGCACCTCGGCCTCGTCCAGCTTGAGCTGCTGCTTGACCCAGCGGTCGATGAAGAGCTTCATGAACGCCACGCTGTCGTCGCCCGAAACTCCCTGGGGAAGATTCGCAACGGCTTCGCGCATACGCAGTTCGTGCTCGCCGGCACGGGCAAGCACGGCATCGCGGTTGAAGACCCCGGGGGTCTCCTGACAGCCCGCGACGAAGACAACAAGAAGCGCACAAAGCGCCGTTCTGACGGTCAAACGTTTCATCGAGAAGGCAAAGATACGGTTTTTACCCGTAACTAACGCACGCGCCGCACAGATTATTACGCCGCATTCCGTTTTTTCTCCGCACGCTCCTCTTTCTCTTCGCGCGAGAGCATCGACAGGGTCCGGCAGACCATGAAGCCCGAGACGAGGAAGACAAGCAGCGCCAGGGTGTAGAGCAGCGCATAGACCGTGCGGTTGCCAATCATGTCGGAGAGCATCTGGTTTTCACGCCCCATGGCCAGCATGAGGTAGGCCACGCCGTTGTTGAAGGCGTGGAGGATGATGGCGGGCCAGAGCGAGGCGGTGCGGATGTAGACGAATCCGAGGATGAGGCCCATGATGATGGCGTTGACCATGACGGCCGGGTAGATGTGCACCACGCCGAAGATGAGCGACGAGATGAGCCAGCCGGCCACCACGCCGTAGCGGGCGCGGGCCGATTCGAGCAGCACGCCGCGGAAAATCACCTCCTCGAAGAGCGGCGCCATCACCACCAGCGTCAGCAGCGACCATACGCCGCGGCCGTAGACGTTGGGCACGGCGGGCAGCAGCTCGAGCAGAGGCTCGATGACCAGCGAGGTGGCGAAGACGAAGAGCACGCCCCAGAGCAGCAGCACGGGGTCCAGCCCCCGCAGCGAGAAGCGCGCCACGATGCGCGGACCGCCCCGGCGGGCGCGGTAGATGAGGAAGGCGACCAGCGTGAAGGCCATCGCCACGCCGTAGGTCAGGGCGTTGAAATGCGAGACGGTAATCTGCTCGCCCACGCGCACCGCCTCGTCGGGCGAGTCGAGCAGCGAGGTGTCGGGCATCGGCACACCGGCCAGCAGCGCCACGCCGAGCGCCACGGCCTGGGCGATGAAGAAGATGCCGAAGAAGACCAGCAGGTCGACCACCGTGGGGAAGGTCGAACGGCGGCCGGATGCGGGGGCCGGCGCGGCTGATTGCGCGGCGCCGGTATTCGGAACGGAGGTCTGCGGGGCGGCGTCGGAGCGGGTCGTCGTCCGGGGGTTCTGCGGCTCGCCTGCCGGAGCCCCGTGCTCGGTTTTTGCCATGGTTGTATGGAATTTTTCGGGTAAAGATAATGCAAGTCGCGGGCAAAAGCAAGCACTTTTCTCAATTTGCGGCATCTCGTACCGCACCGTCGGTGGTGTCGGGGGCGCGCCACAAGCCGCCTGGCGCGGAACCCCAACGGCATGCCCGGCGCAGAGTCCCGGCGGAACACCCCGCTCGGAACTCCGGCAGCTGCCCGGCGGCATGCCCGGCACAGAGGGTGCAGCGTCCCCGGCGCAGGGGCGCAGCGGCACGCCTCCGGGAGAGCCGCCGAAGACGTCGCGCCCCGCCGGGAGCGGGGTCGCTCCGGGCTCGCGGATGATTCTCAGCGTATTGGAGCCGGCGTGCGACGCATTTTTACGGCACGGTGATGGAATTCCGCGGAAAATCACTAAATTTGCCCGATTGTAATTGTGAACGGAAACATGGGAAAGGTAATCGCTTTGGCCAATCAGAAAGGCGGCGTGGGCAAGACGACCACGGCCATCAACCTCGCGGCCTCGCTGGCCCTGCTGGGCAAGAACGTCCTGCTGCTGGATGCCGACCCGCAGGCGAACGCCACCTCGGGGCTGGGCTTCGACATCGACCTCGAAGGCATCTACGAGTGCATCACCGGCTCGCGCAAGGCCTCGGAGGTCATCCTCCAGAGCCCCGACATCAAGCGGCTGTGGCTGCTCCCCTCGTCGATTGACCTGGTGGCGGCCGACACCGAGCTGCCGAAGATGGAGAATGCCCACCACGTGATGAAGCGGGTGGTCGACGAGGTGCGCGACCGCTTCGACTACATCTTCATCGACTGCTCGCCCTCGCTGGGCTACACGACGGTCAACATCCTGACGGCCGCCGACTCGGTGCTCATCCCCGTGCAGTGCGAATACCTCGCGCTCGAGGGGCTCTCCAAACTGCTCAACACGCTCAAGAAGGTGAAGAGCGGGCTCAACCCCGGGCTCGAAATCGAGGGCTTCCTGCTGACGATGTACATGCGCAACCGGCTGAACAACCAGGTGGTGAACGAGGTGCGGCAGCACTTCGGCGATTTGGCCTACGACACAATAATCCAGCGCAATATCCGTTTGGGAGAAGCCCCCTCGCACGGCAAGCCCGTCATGCTCTACGACGCGAGCGCCACGGGGTCGGAGAACTACCTGACGCTGGCGCGCGAGTTCCTCAAGCGCAACCGTCCGGCTCAGGAGGCTGCCACGGAGCCATCCGGCGAGGAGGCCGCGCAGCAGCAATAGCCCGCCCGGAAGGGGCCGGAGCCGGGAGGCAGAGAGCAGGAGAGGCAGAGGAAGAGAGAAGAGAAGAGAGAAGAGAGAAGAGAAGAGAGAGAGCAGGAGAGGCGGCGGAAGCCGAAAAGAGGGCAGCGGCCGGGGCCGGGCCCGGGAGGCGTCCCACCCGCGCAGAGAGGGAGGCTGAAGCCGGGAGGCGCCCCACCCGTGCAGAGAGGAGGGTCGGAGCCGGGAAGCGTTCCCCTCAAAGAGAGGGCCGCGCACCGGATAAGGCCGCACCGCCCGTACGGAGGCGCCGCACCGCCGCAAGGAGTACCGAATACAGAAAACAGACGATAATGAAACCACAGAAGGGATTAGGACGCGGGCTGGACGCCATCTTCGGCGCCGAAAAGCTCGACGTCAAACTCAAACCGATGACCGAGATGGCCGAAATCGCCGTCGCGGACATCATTCCCAACCCCACGCAGCCCCGCACGCAGTTCGACGAGGAGGCGCTCGACGAACTGGCCGACTCGATTCGCCAGCTGGGCGTCATCCAGCCCGTGACGGTCAAGCGCGCCGAGGGAGGCAAATACATCCTCATCAGCGGCGAGCGCCGCTGGCGTGCGGCCCAGCGTGCCGACATTGCCACCCTGCCGGCCTACATCCGCGAGGTGGACGACGAGAACCTCCACGCCATGGCCCTGGTGGAGAACATCCAGCGCCAGGACCTCAACGCCATTGAAATCGCGCTGGGCATGCAGCGCCTCATCGACGAGTGCCACCTCACGCAGGACGCCCTCTCGGAGAAGGTGGGCAAGAAGCGCTCCTCGGTGTCGAACTACCTGCGCCTGCTCAAGCTCCCCGACGAGGTGCAGCTCGCCCTCAAGGAGGGGCTCATCTCGATGGGCCACGCCAAGGCCATCGCCGGGGCGCCGGCCGAAGAGCAGCTGCGCGTGCTGAAGCGCTGCGTCAAGAAGGGGCTCTCGGTGCGCCAGGTCGAGGAGCTCGTGCGCACGCTCTGCGACGAGGCCTCGCGCAGCAAGGAGCCGGCGGCCGACGAGGAGGAGTATCCCGAGAGCTACTCGCGTCTGGTCGAGCAGCTCGAGAAGCTCTTCACGGAGGACATCAGCATCAAACGCTCGAAAAACGGCGGCGGCAAAATCGTCATCGGCTTTGCCGACGACCGCGACATCGAAAACTTCCTCGAACGCTTCGGCAAACGCTCCTGAGACCCCATGGCGGCACTTCGGTTCAAAACGGCGCTGCTGGCGCTTCTCGCACTCCTGCTCGGCTCGACGGCCGCGGCCCAATCGCCGCTGCGAAGCAAGCGCGGCCCCCGCACCATCGTGCGCGGCGGCATGTTCCAACGCGCCGATTCGCTGCAGCTGCGCGCCGATTCGCTCGCCCGGGCGGCTCTGGCCCGCGAAATCGACTCGATGCTGGCCGCCGACTTCACGGCCGACTCGCTCGTGGTCACGGCGCTGCGCACCGACGACATCGCCCGCACCGACTCGCTGCTGCGCGACTCGCTCTCGGGCCGCCGCTCGCTGCTGGCCGCCGACTCGACACGCCGTCGCGGCTGGCTGATGAGCGACTCGATGTCGCTCTCGAAGGTCTGCTGGCTCTCGACCGTGCTGCCCGGATACGGCCAAATCTACAACAAACAGTACTGGAAGCTGCCGATTCTCTACGGACTGGTGGGCGGCGGTCTGGCGCTCTACATCAACGAGAGCCGCACCTACAAGCCCCTGCGCCGCAAGTTCGACGCCATTACCGACGTGAGCATGGTCCGCACGCCGGAGCTCAACGCCCTGCAGCAGAAGATGATACGAAGCAACACACGCCGACAGCTCTACCTCGGCATCACGATTGCCTCCTACATCTACTTCATCGGCGACGCGGCGGTGAACTACTCGACCAACGAGGTCTCGAACGTCAAGAAGGCGACCACGCTGGCCTGCATCTGTCCGGGCGCCGGCCAGATTTACAACAAGAGCTACTGGAAGGTGCCCTTCGTGGTGGGCGGATTCGCCACGCTGATTTACTGCATCGACTGGAACAACCGCGGCTACCAGCGCTTCAAGAAGGCCTACAGTCTGCGCGCCGACTACGACAACCACCCCGAGGCCTACCCCAACGGCTCGACCGACGAGTTCGGCGGCCGCTACTCGGCAACCTTCCTCAAGAACCTCAAGGACAGCTACCGCCGCAACCGCGACCTCTGCATCATCATCACGGCGGGTCTCTACGTGCTCCAGATTATCGACGCGCACGTGGATGCCCACCTGAAGGACTACGACATTTCGGACGACCTCTCGATGAACCTCGAGCCGATGGTCGACTATACATACGTTCCGACGGCAAGCGGCCACCGCCCCGTCTTCGGATTCAACCTGAGCCTGAATTTCTAATCCATGAGAATCTTCGCAACACTGACGCTGCTGGGCCTGCTGGCCGGGACCGCAACCGCAAACACCCTCGACCGCAAACCCCGCAGAAAACGCTCCACGAAAACCGAGCAGACCACCCCGCAGCCCGCCCAGGAGAGCCGGCCGGCCGCCCCTGCCCCCGCGGAGCCCGAACCCGAAGATTCGTCCCTGGCAAAGCGCACCCCGCGCACGTGGTGCGACACGACGGCATCGCGCGACCTCACCCCGCAGCAAATCGACTCGCTGGCGGCCGTATGGCAGGAGCAGCGGCGGCTGGAGGCCTTCGAGAGCTTCTTCCGGGAGTTCGTCGCCGACGTGCCGGCAGGCGAAGAGGCGCCGGGCGACTCGCTCTACGTCGAGCGGCTGCGGGCGTTGGCCTCACCCATCGAGCTCCCCTTCAACGCCATCGTCAAGGGCTACATCAACCGCTATACCAGCTCGCAGTACGGCACGATGAGCCGCATCCTGGCCATGTCGCGCTACTACTTTCCGCTCATCGAGGACGAGCTGCTGCGCGAAGGGCTCCCCATCGAGCTGCGCGCGCTGCCGATTATCGAGTCGGCCCTCTCGACGACGGCCGTATCGCCCATGGGGGCCGTCGGACTGTGGCAGTTCATGCCCACGACGGGCAAGAGCTACGGGCTGGAGGTCAACTCGCTCGTCGACGAGCGGCGCGATCCGCTGCTGGCCACCCGCGCCGCCTGCCGCTATCTGAAGGACCTCTACAACATCTACCACGACTGGACGCTCGCCATCGCGGCCTACAACTGCGGCCCGGGCAACGTCAACAAGGCCATCGCCCGCTCGGGAGGCAAGACCTTCTGGGACATCTACGACTATCTGCCCCGCGAGACGCGCGGCTACGTCCCGGCCTTCATCGGCGCGACCTACGGCTACGCCTACCACCGCCAGCACGGCATCGAACCGGCCGAGACGCCGCTGCCGCTGGCCACCGACACGCTCCACGTCAACCGCATCCTCCACCTGGGGCAGATTGCCTCGACCATCGACATCCCGCTCGAGACGCTGCGCGAGCTCAACCCGCAGTACAAGCTCGACATCATCCCGGCCACGACCAAGAGCTACACGCTCACGCTGCCCCAGCGCAGCGTGGCCGACTACATCGCCCACGAGCAGGAGATTTTCGCCAAGGATTCGGCCTATCTGAAGGAGTACATCAATCCGGCAAACCTCGACAAGAAGCGCCAGCAGCGCACCGGCACGGTCTACGTCGTCAAGCGGGGCGACACGCTGGGGGCCATCGCCCGCCGCTACCGCGTCACCACGGCCCAGCTGATGCGCTGGAACGGCATCCGAAATGCCCACAAGCTGCGCATCGGCCAGCGGCTCCGCATCGAAGGGAGGTAACACCATGCTTCACGACCACGATACCATTGTCGCTCCGGCCACCCCGACCGGCGGAGCGATTGCCGTCGTCCGCGTAAGCGGCAGCGGGGCCATCGAGACGGTGGAGCGCATCTTCCGGGGACGCCGCCCGCTGAGCGAGGCGGCCGGCTATACGCTCCACCGCGGCACCATCAGCGACGGCGCACGGCTCATCGACGACGTGCTGGTCTCGCTCTTCCGCGCCCCGCACTCCTACACGGGCGAGGACTCGGTCGAGATTTCGTGCCACGGCTCGGCCTACGTCGTCTCGGAGATTCTGCGGCTGCTGCTCGACGCCGGGGCCCGCATGGCCACGCCCGGGGAGTTCACGCTGCGGGCCTTCCTGGCCGGCAAGCTCGACCTGGCGCAGGCCGAGGCGGTCGCCGACCTGATTGCCTCCTCGTCGAGGGCCGCCCATACGCTCGCCGCAGGGCAGCTGCGGGGCGGTTTCTCGAAGCGGCTCGACCATCTGCGCGGGGAGCTACTGCACCTCGCCTCGCTGCTCGAACTGGAGCTCGACTTCTCGGAGGAGGATGTGGAGTTCGCCGACCGGCGGAAGCTGCGCTGCACGATGGAGGAGATTCTGTCTGAGATTCTTCGTCTGAGGGGCTCCTTCGCGCTGGGAAGCGCCCTGAAAGAGGGCATTCCGGTGGCGATAGTCGGCGCGCCGAACGTCGGCAAGAGCACGCTGCTCAACCGGCTGCTGAACGAGGACAGGGCGATGGTCTCCGAGATTGCCGGAACGACACGCGACCTGATTGAGGAGCAGACCGTCATCGACGGCGTCCGCTTCCGCTTCATCGACACGGCGGGCATCCGCGCAACGGACGACCGGCTCGAACGGATGGGCATCGAACGCACCCGTGCCGGCATCGCCCGCGCCCGCATCGTCGTGCGGCTTGTCGACGCCACCACACTGGCACCGGCCGACTCCGCCCGGACAGAGGCTGCGGCCAATCCTCCCCACACACATTCAGCCACCGCGGCCGGCGACAACACGGCAGCCGCCGGCACCCATGTCAATGCTGCGGCGGACAACATCGCGACAGCCGCCATCTCCGACACACACAATGCCCCTGCGGCGGGGAGCCAGACCGCACCCGAAGGAACGACAGCCGCCACCGCCCGTGACGCACACGAAGACGGGGCCACGCTGCGGCTTCCCGAGCCCGAGTTCACGCTGCGGCCCGAACAGCGGCTGCTCACGGTGGTCAACAAGCTCGACATGCGCCCCGGGGTGACGCTGCCCGAGGGGGTCATCGGCATCTCGGCCAAGCGGGGCGAGGGCATCGACCTTCTGCGCCACAGGCTGCGGGAGCAGGTCGACACGGCGGCACTCGAACAGGGCGACACGGTGGTCTCGAACGGCCGCCACTACGAGGCGCTGACGGCGGCCGAGCGAGCGCTCGAGGAGGCGCTGCGGGGCTGCGACGCGATGCTCACGGCCGACCTGCTGAGCGAGGAGATTCGCCAGGTCATCTTCCATCTGGGCACCATCACGGGTCAAATCACCACGGACGAGATTCTCGGAAATATCTTCTCAAAATTTTGTATTGGCAAATAAGAGCTATATCGGCTCAAAAACGAACAAGGCGCTTCGGAGGAGCGCCTTGTTTTTAGAATATTCACTATCGAGTCGTTTCCAGCACCTGCTGAATCAACTGTTTTACCTCATTTCTACTTTTAATAGCGGCCGGATAAGTGTGAAAAACATTATATTCATCGATGGCAGCCTCCATGGGTATTTCTGCGCCTGGTTGTGTTGCCTGGAAGAATATAGTCAGACGGCGCTTTATCTCAGGTTCAAACTCTTTGGTTACGAGTCCTTCAATACCCCATGCAGCAACATGATCATAGAGCGGTACATAGTAGATAAGCCCATCGGCCACATCTTGCCAACTCTTGTTCTTTACATTAATCGTGGTACCTCCGACGAGACCGTTGTAAGCTGTTTCTCCGTAAGGTGTATTTTTCAAATCAATAGCGAACGGGCGGCATTCCATCAGTTCAAAGGCTGCATCCCAATGTCCTTTTCCAGTCATCGGGAAATTACTTCCGTTAAACAGGTTGTAATCAAACCAGTTCAGTACCACGATTTTGACTTTTTCTTCTCCAAAGATTTTCTTCATCCACCAGCCCTGTGTCCCATAAACAGTATTTCTCTTTTTGAGAATCATCGAATCGTTGATGGCATGTGGCTGACTGGTTATCACCAAGGCCTTGCGTTTCCCATTCAAGGGTATCTGGCGGGCAAACATTTCCGAAATATGGGCAGCCATTAAACTGTCGCGATAGTTCACTGTGCGAGATTCCCAAAATTTCTTGTAGTCTTCTACAGTACGAATCTCGTCCCATGAGAACTCGCGGTCGGTCAGTCCGAGCTCGATTTTCCTTGGAGAAGTACGGTTTATTTCATATATACCTTTCAGAAATTTAATGCGGTTGTATTTCTCCCAAATCGGATAGAAGGTCTCCGACTTTCTATAATAGGCATACAGGCTGTCCATGAAGGCCGCATCCGTTGGATAACTGCCTTGCAGCAGGCGGTTTACATCATCGTTCATGTTGTACGAGCCGACTTCGGTATAGACGTATCCTATCTGTTCGGCAAAACGAGGGTCGGCCAGGATGTCGTGAATGAAGTCGTATTGTACCGTATCACGGTGGTCACGTTCACCCAAGACTACTATATCCGATTTTTCAAACAGCTTGAATATGTATTCTTTGGGAGGTATCCCCTTTTCTTCCGCATAAGTTCGCAATGCATCTACGGACGGAGTCTGCGCATATAATGACAACGCGGACGAACAGCAAACAACAAGCAGCATTAAATTTCTCATAATCAACGCTCTTTTATTAATCCGTGGATTCAATCTACTCATACAATCGAATCCCGTTAAACCAAATACATCACCGAAAAAGATTTATGGGACATAAGCCTCAATCCCTCCACACCCTGCATCTCAAAAGTATGCAATTTATGAAATTAACAATACATATCCAAATCTCGCAGGATTTTTCCGCCGAAAGTGAATGTTGCGCCAGCTCGACCTGCTGACCGAACACATCAACCGCATCGGCCTCTTCCGGCGCGACGTCACCCGCCCGGAGGTCGAACTGATGCTCGCCTGCCAACTCCCGGAACCGCTGCAGACGACCCACAACAAACTGCTGGCGCTGCTGCTCGAATCGCTGAGCGCCGCGCGGTTCATCACCCCGAAGTGGCAGCGCGTGGCGGGAGCCAAGGGGTGCTTCCTCTCAAAGCTGGGCAAGCCGCTTACGGCCAAGGACCTCTCGGCGGCCAAGCAGATGGCCGACATCATCGACGCAAAACGCGAGCAACAGATTCTCGACTGCATCCGGGCCCTGGAGGCTGCGCAGTCATAGCCTGCCCGCAGATGCCTGCCAACAAGCACGGTCGATGTCTCCCTTTGCGGGGTTCCGCCGTCGTGTTTGCAGGGTGTCAGTACGCGGGCAATGGATGGGAAAGATTGTCCAAACAAGCGGAAACGTTGGCAGACAATGTCGCCAGCTTTTTTTCTTCGTTTCTTTGTCTCTGTAATTACAAGCCCGTGCGTTGCGCAACGCCTTTGTCAAACCTTTTAAATTGTGTTTTTATGCAAATGAGTCTAACCGTCGAGGAACGTCTCGACCGCATCGAACAACTGCTGCGCGGACAGAAGAATGTCCTGAACTTTTCCGAAGCCTGCGACTTCACAGGCATCTCACCGAGTTACATGTACAAACTCACCCACAGCGCCCGCATCCCCCACTACAAGCCTCACGGCAAGAATGTCTACTTCCTGCGCGAGGAGTTGGAACAGTGGCTGCTGCAGAATCCCGTGCGGACCGCCGAACAGAAGGATCGCGAGGCGACCGAGTTCGTCCTTCGCAAACGGCGTCCGAGATAGCGGCACGCATCGGTCCGACCGGTCCCAAGCCCATCGGGGCGGCCGGATTATCTACCCCTAAAAAAGCACATCGCTCACCTTAAACGAGCGGATGGCCCGCTCCTTTACGACATCACCCTCCTCCATACGGCCGATCAACAACGGCGACGACGGGTCATGCAACACCCGGTTCCGACACACCGTCTCCACATCGGTGTTGGCATAGCAATACAGACAGCCGTGGCTGCATGTATCATAGGCCCCGATATCCACACTCTGCACACATCCACATTCCGGCCGTTGGTTCCTGTCCTTGGCGACCTCCAACCTGCACCCCAGCAACTCTTCAATCAACATACGGTCGACGCATCGGCCATGCCGGATGCCCATCGGCTCCAGGTCTATCCGTTCCGCGCAGCTCTGGATCCGGATGCCATAGCTTGATGCGATGGCCGCCATCCCCGAAGCCAATCGGGTGATTTCATCCGCGCCCGGTTCCCGGACCGTCGTCTCCCTTAAATTGCGCCGCGTCTTCTGGTACAGATCCACAAAACTGATCACGCAGGTTTGGGTCCAGGATGCCAACCGTTTGGCGATTGCCTCAAAACCGTGCAGATGATAGCTGACGTCCATGCCTTGCGAGAACAGAATCGGGTCATACCTCCAAATGACCCGCTTGGGGCCAATCCGGTCGGAGAGCTGTCTGAACGTCTCGATAATGGTCTCCTTCTGCGGGAGCCCCTTCTCCAGCTCCCTGTCGTATGGAGTGACCGTGAACTGGAAATAGTACATGTAGTCCGCAAGCTCGTCCAAACGCGGCAGCATCGGCGCTGGATTCTTGCTCCAAAAGACGATGCAATCAATCACATCGGGGGATAGCCGGATTTTGCTGACCTGATGCCGGTTCATCGGATTCCGGACGCACACCTGCCCCTCCCGGATCCGGTTGTAAAACCAGTCCGAATAGAAGGCGGGAATATCGGTTCTTCGGCTAACGCTCAGTATCATTGCGAATCAGTTTATCGTTTCGCCGCACTTCGCCGACGGCACCCGAGGCTGTGGCGTATATCGGCCCAACCGGTCTATTTGCGCTCGGGATCCGCTTCCGCCGCAGGCCGATCCTTCCAGAGCCACCACTTGCACTTTGCCGGATCGGGATTCTCCGTGTTGACGAAATAGACGACCGCGCGATAAAGATACAGCTGACAGCGGTCAATCTGACACCCCCGCAGACGACACTCCTCGGCATAGAGTTCCTCGGCCGTTTTGCCCTTCAGCGATTCGATGGTCGTGTATCCCATGGCCAGCAGATCCGCTTCGGTCCGCGGCCCGACGTTTGGTATTTTACGCAGTTCAGTCATGGCTGTCTGGTTTTCCGTAGAGCCGCTCCAGATCGAGCTTCTCGATGCGCGAACGGATGGCGCCGGGCTTGCGCTGGAAATGGGCGGACAGCTCCTCCTCCGTCGCCCCCTCACACCACCGGCGCGTCAACTCCAGATCCTCCGCTTCGGTCCAGGGCAGGTAGGCGTTCGGATACTCCTGGCGGCAGGCGTAGACCGAGTAGGTCGGTTCGCCGGACAGCTGCTTGTAGGCCCGCAGATAGCGTTTGAGCCGCTTGACGTCCTTGTCCGAGAGGTACGGCAGGCGGCGGATATCCATATTGTCCGTCAAGTCGTTCAGCTTGACCGCCACGGCCAGCGGATTGCCCTTTATGCGGGCAATATAACGGTCGTAGGACTCCTCCTCGGCGTGGGTCAAACACCGCAGCGCCTCGATGATTTCGGGCGCAAACCCCTCGGCCGCCAGCCACTCCAGCGTCCAGTCGCTGTCCTCGACCACATCGTGCAACACCCCGACGATCTTCTCTTCGGGGGCCTTGCCGGCGGCCATAACCCGCAGAGGGTGGCCGATATAGTCGTTCCCAGCCTTGTCGCGCTGGCCGCGGTGCGCCTCGGTGGCAATCTCGATGGCTCGTTCCAGGGTACTCATGCTCTACTCGATTTATGGACGTCGTTCGGCGCGTCCTATCCAAGACAAAGATACGAAATTTGCCGACAGCTGGAAAGCGGGACAACCCGCCTGCGGCAATAAACTACAACGATACACACCGCTCACCAGACGCTTTGCCGCAAAAATCGGCGGCCGTTGGCGGTTTTCCGATTTAATTTCCTATTTTTGTAAATGGTTCCGTGCCGATCCGCGGAACTAACATACTACGAACGTTTCGTTACGTTTTCTTTCACACTCAAACTTCGCAAATTTGAACAGCAGAAAGAGATGTAACTGGACGCCTCGTGGACGCATGTATTGTGCCCGCAGGCCTTTGGCTTGCTATGTGCATGATACACGTTTCGCGTGGGCTGTCCGTGTTGCTTATTTCTGTTGTGGGCAGCGAAGGCCTGAGTGTGGGATAAGTCAATGCGGCAACCCACGTTTTTTTATGGCCTTCGATTACGATTACACCGGAAATCCCGCCCTGCTCGACCGCCGAAAGGTCGCCTTCTTTGCCTCGCGCGTCGTCTCGCCGGCCGTCGAGGAGCAAGCTCTTCGCTGGGCCGAGGCGTGTTGCGCAACCGACCGCGTCGTAATCAGCGGCTTCCAGTCGCCGCTCGAAAAATCCGTCTTTGAACTTCTGCTGCAAGCCCGCCACCCGGTGATCTGGGCCCTGGGGCGCGCCCTCTACCGCCGCTACCCTCCCGCCGTCGAAGAGGCCTTGGCCGAACAGCGCATCCTGATCTTTGCCGTCCGCAACGCCCGTCGGACCGGTTGGCAGACGGCCCAAACCCGCAACTATACTATTGCTACGATGGCTGAGGAGAGTATTTACGCCCTCCGCACGGACGGCCGCCCCAGCTCGCTCGACGTCCTCTGCGGATTAGAGGTCGACACGAAATCTATATGTATTATCTCATCGCCAACCATATGCAGTCCAGATCTTGTCGAAACAAGTTGAGTATCAGTAAAAATCTAGGCTAGAGATGTGAATATATTTCCACTTTTTAATTGCAACATCCAAGAAAACAGTATTAGCCAAACAATGCACGGGTGTGTTAAGCAAATAAAAACGTCAATTATATAACAAGATTTGGTGGCAAAAGAAAATTATTCATAAATAATACAATACTCTTACTGGAAATCTAGCATTTTTTACTAACTTGCTAATATCTATAGGCAATATTCATTGAATGTTTTTTATATTGGAATCACATACAAAGAATATACATAACCGACTCTTACTCGCCAATTCCTGCTTATCATCCATTTATAAAATCCAATACAACCCTCACAACTATGAAAAAGGCCATCTTTACTTTAACCCTTCTCTTGGTCACAATTAGCCTAATGGCTCAAGAGCATCTTTCGTTTAAAGGTATTCCTATTGAAGGAAGCATGACTGAATTTTGCCAGAAATTAAGAGCAAAAGGTTTTACTTCTTTGGGTAGCGACGGTGGAGTAACCTTGTTTACTGGCGATTTCACAGGCAGGAATGCAACCATTGGGGTAACTGCGACAGATGATGGTAAGAATGTTTTTGCTGTAATCGTATTTTTTGATCCGAGTAAGGAGTGGAATACGCTTGTAAATACGTATGATTATTATAAAGATTTATATACTCGCAAATATGGTAATCCAACTATTTCAAGAGAAAACAATCCTGCACACTCTGATTCTAATACGGCTTTAATGGCTGAGGTATATCAAGGAAGTGTTGTATACGCTAGTGCATGGGAAGTAGCTGGTGGAGATATACAGCTGTCAATTGAAAAGACATCGGGCATATACGAAGGTATGGTAATGATTCGTTATAGAGATGCTCAGAATATAGAAGCCAAAATCCAAAATGATTTAGATGAGATTTAGATTATACAGGATGTAGAAATTAGGCCTCGGCACAATTATTTGATGCGAGGCTTTTTTTGTCAATTATAACTTGCATGCATAAACAGAGGTAACAAGAAATCGTTATTACCTATCCTGAAGGTGAAGAAGCATATGCTGAAGAGAATCTGTTAATTTTTGCTGTCCGCAACGCCCGCCGCACCGGTTGGCAGACGACCCAAACCCGCAACTATACCATCGCTTCGATGTCCGAAGAGAACGTCTACGCCCTCCGCTCGGACGGCTGTCCCAGTTCGCTCGACGTCCTCTGCAGGCTGGAACTGGGGCGCAAACCAGTGCGTTGTTTCCCGCAATAAACGTCCCGTTTCGCGGAAAAATTGGTACTGAAACTGCATCGAAACCCGATTCTGAATGACCAAAATTCTGCAAAATCGAACGCCGGGAGAGGACAAATTCCATTTTAGGACGCAAAATGTCGGATTAGAGGCTCTCAATTGGATGAATTGAGGCCTCAAAAGCGCGTCCAAATTCGTGAAATTTATCCGAAATTTTGCATCCTCAACCACCGAAAATCGGTTGTAAACGGGCTATCTTGAAGTCTGATTTGGGCGATAAACCGCCACTTTTCCTCGCCAAAATGACCGGATTTTCCCTGTTTCCTGGCGAAGGTGTCTCGAAAATCCTTCGCCAGCCAAATTTCGGGTCGGGCCACCGTGGCCCCAGTAAAAAACGACGACTTCGGAGGAGTTTTCCACCCCCTTGCGGGCAAGTTGTTTTCTGTTACGAAATCTATTTCGCGTAACTGAAAACACAGCTTGCCGGGGGCAAAACATATAATGTTTCTGCCCCCCAAAACGGGTCGAATATCACGCCTCGTTCCCGCTTGTTCGCCGGCCAATCTGAAGAGGCGAACCGCCCGTTCCCGAAGCCGACATCGGGAACAAAATCGACAAAAAAAGGAAGGTCCGGAGGCGTCTTATTCAAAAAGGCCGACTGACTGATTGACGTCAGTACTGACTGAATTCAGTACTGACTGACTGAAATACTGACTGACTGAAGCACTGACTGAAGCACTGACTGACTGAAGTACTGACTGACTGAAGTACTGACTGACTGAAGTCACGGTTTTGCTGTTTCGCTGTTGTGTTGACACACTGTTTTGTTGTTTTACTGACGTAGTGTTTTGCTGGCTCTCTGTTTTGTTGTTTTGCGGACATATTGATTTGCGGATACCAGCTGGACACATAGGGCTGGAGCGACAACAAGACTTCGACCGTTGCCCACATTCTTGCATCGGGGAGGGTTGGGCGTCGCGCCAATGGCGGAAGCTCGATAAATACATGATAGAAGCCACAGAAACAGGCCATACACCTCAAAAATCGCCGCGAGGCACAACTTGTATCACCAAACTCCATCACGGCTCAAACACGAGAAAAATGGGCAACAAATTGATCTTAGACAACAGCGGGGATCGAGGCCGGTGAATGAAAGATGGTCCGGGGAACGGGAGACACGACACACAGCCGAAGCATGGTTTTTCTCCTTTCCATCGGTAGCATCTTCAAAAGCGGGCCGGAGCGAATACGACAACCTTTTCCGCGGGGAAAAGGCTCTACTGAGAGCGGCTTTTCTCTGCGGAAACCCCACCGGGCCCTGAGGTTGGCATTTCGCGCCGGGCCCTTACCTTGCTGCCGGATGAAAAGGAGCTGAACTCATAACCGCCCGTTGTCGTTCCACTCGCCGTAGAGAATGCCTTTGCGGGTGTTTTCGAGAAATTTGTCGAGGCGTTTCCGAAAAAGTTCGGGCTGGTTCTTTTTGATCTGAATGGTATCAATCCGCACCCGCTTGTAAAGGTCCGGCAGGCGGCAGAAGTTTTTCCAGAGAACAGGGTCAGACTGCAACTCTTGCAAAATATCAGGATCAATGGAAAATCCGGATTCGCTCATATCCGGCAAGACGGCCCGCCCCGCATCGGTCATCAAACCCAGCCGTTCCATGCGGCGGCATCGTTCCTTGTTTAGTTCCGACCAATTGCTGTGAGGTTTCCGAGGACAAAGTTTTTGAGCCGTCACCTCCTCGGAGATCTTTTTGGTTGTGCTGTCAATCCAACCAAAACACAAAGCCTCCTCCACAGCATCAACATACCAAAAGGTATTGTCATCAACAGGACGTCCCCGCTTGACCACCACCCAGCATTCCATCTCCTTGTCGTGGTTCTCCTGAAGCCACTCGCGTAGCTCCAACCTCGATTTGGCATCTAATAAATTATGAATCTCCATGATCTTCTGCAGCTGTCTATTCCAACATGCAAAATTACGCAAATTAATGCGAAAAAGATTCATGAGAAGGATTCAAATAAACGGAGCGTGAAGGCTAAAGAGGCTTTCTGTGTGATGCTGGCAGACCACAAAGCAAAAGCCGCAGAATGCTGAAGACCTTCAACATACCCACGGGAAGCACCATGGATCGGGAAAAGACATTCGTAGTGCTACATAAACGGGATATGTGAGAAATCAGACGTGTCTGTGTCAACGGGTTCAAGTAATCGGAGAATACCACCAACACGGTCTACCTAGGCACACTACTACAACGCCACACGACACACATGAGACACAATCTGCTGAGCAGTATGCATAATGACAATAAAGGCCTAGGATAGGCGGTATATTTTGGTGCAAGATGTAACAACAATCTTGAATAAACCCGATAAATCTTGTAAAAAACCTATAAAAAAATTCATTTACTCATAAAAATTTTGTATTTTCATTTTTTGAAAAATATATAGACTTATAGAATATGTTTTCAATAGCTATTTTTAACAATAAAGGAGGCGTTGGGAAAACTACATTAATTTGTAATCTGGCATCATATCTAAAAATAAAACTACAAAAAAGAGTTTTAGTGATAGATGCAGATCCACAATGTAATGCGTCTATTTACGTGACCCAAGATAGTGACCTAGTGCAGGTATATTCAAATACAAAAACAAAAACTATATATGACATTATAAAACCCCTACAGAGAGGTAGCGATTATATTGATCCTAACAATATCCCCATTATTGCGAATCCTTCTTTTGGATTTGATATTATTCTTGGCGATACTCGATTATCTTTAGCTGAAGACTTTTTAAGTTCAGATTGGATAGATGGGCAAAGTGGCAACCCAAGAGGGTTAAAAACGACTTTTCTTTTTAAAGATTTACTACAAAAACTAGAAAGCCGATATGATTTTATCTTTTTTGATATAGGTCCATCATTAGGAGCGATAAATCGTAACGTCCTGCTTTCTTGCGATTATTTTATTATTCCTATGTCCTCTGATATATTTAGCATAAAAGCGATTGACAATATATCAGAATCTTTGAATAAATGGAAACAACTTATTGACGATGGCTTAAAAAAATATCAAAACGAGTTTGATCACGAGCCATATATGATAGGAGAAAACAATGCGGGCGTCAACCTAAAATTTTTAGGCTATATATATCAGCAATATGTAACTAAAACAGATAAGGACGGAATCAAACGACCTGTCAAAGCTTTTGATAGCATCATCAAAAAAATGAACAAGACTCTATCCTCAAAATTAGAAAGTTTTTATACCCCCTCTCTTTCCAAAGAGAATCTATTAATTGGCGAAATACCAACACTTAACAGTTTAATTCCCTTATCTCAAATTGCCCATAAGCCCATTTTTTGCCTGTCTGGGGTCGACGGAGTTGTAGGTGCCCATTTTTCAAAAGTAAGGGAGTATGAGAATGTTATAGATCACATTTCCCAAAATATTAAAAAGAATATTGATACTTATGGTTTGGCCTAAACAGTTAATCAATTGTATAGCTCGCAACAGGAGTGTCTTATTTTTGGGAGCCGGAATATCTATGAATTCAACTGATGATCATGGAACACATCCAAAAGATTGGAAGAATTTCCTTACCTATGGATTAAGTAGAATAACAAATAACAATAAAAGAACAATAAAAAAAGAGATAGAAAAGCAAAATTATTTACTCGCCTGCGAACTACTTAAGAAATCATTAGGGGATAATGAATTTATAGAATTATTAAAAGATGAGTTTGAGCGACCTCATTTTCATGAAGCTGAAATACATAAGGACATTTTTAAATTAAATCAAAGAATCGTAATAACTCCTAATTTTGATAAAATCTATGATTCTTATGCCACCCACGAGTCTAACGGAACTATTCATATAAAAAAGTACGACGAAGAAGCTGATATTGCAGATGGTTTGAGGAGACATGATATGTTAATAATTAAGATGCACGGTACTATAGATGCTCCTCAAAAAGTTATTTTCACACAAAAAGACTATGCTATTGCGAGAACTAATAATTCTAAGTTCTATAAAATCATAGAAGCTCTATTAATGACGCATACATTTATTTTTATTGGCGCAGGCATCAATGATCCAGATATCCGTTTGCTTCTTGAAAATTACTCTACCATGTTTCATACAGCAATGCCTCACTTTTTTATTACTACTAAAGATAATATCAAAAATAAAGAAGATATTTATTCAGAAATCTACAATTTAAAGTTCTTAACTTACGATGCAAGAGACTATCATAAGGAACTATCTGAGTCTATACATGAATTAGTAACCTTAGTAGAAACAGAAAAAAACGAGATAGCTGCAGGCCAAAACTGGTAATGATGAATAAATGGAATTATGCCTTTATCTTTAAAGCCAACAATCATTACTCTAAGTTAAATGAAAATCCCTGTAAAACAATATTCATAATACGTATAGGACAATAACAATTCATAGATAGTATTTATACCAACCTAGGTAAGGATACTGAATTAGTGTATAGCAACAAAAAGTAAAAACGCTGAATATATAAGTAAGAAAGCCAACTATTGAAAATGAGAATAAGAAGATAAAACGATTGCATTTTATCATAAAGATTCATCGCCACATTCTGCAATTGTGATGGAATATTCAATAATTTATTTTTATTAGTTAAATAACCGGGAGATTATTATTCGCGACCTTTATGGGCTTTACATATAGCCACAAAACTATTAACCGGATTTCAGGTTCCAAAACTTACCTCTAAATACAACTTGTATATATTCTCGCCTTAAACACGAGGGAAACGGGTAATATGATTCAAACGGCAGTAGTTCTTCCAGAGAACAGAGTCGGCCAGTCAATCGTGCAGAATATCGAGAACGATAGAAAATCCGGTTTCGCTCATATCCGGCAAGACGGCCCGCCCCGCATCGGTCATCAAACCCAGCCGT
>OLJB01000275.1_pt1 | contig 35728 bp, 28 predicted proteins | sample 1601391 | NCBI WGS metagenome assembly OLJB01 (sample SAMN01915215, study PRJEB22387) | human gut metagenome | isolation source: stool | host: Homo sapiens | place: USA | reverse complement strand
TATAGTTATCAATCACCATCAATACATTTTCTTTATCATTTTTGCGTAGCTGGCAACTATTTTTTCTTCCTGCCTTGCATCCCTCACTCATGCCATCAAATTTTCGCCATTTGCCCTTATTTTTACTATATTTTTGTACATTATAATTATTGCATTGGTTTTTTCACTATGCTAGAATGTTAAACGTTGTAAAGTAGACTAAATTAGAAAGAAAGAGTGAAAATTATGAAGATAACAAGAGATGATATCAGAAATGTGGCTATCATCGCCCACGTTGACCATGGTAAGACAACACTTGTAGACGAGCTCTTAAAGCAGAGCGGTGTATTCCGTGACAACCAGGAGGTCGCTGAGCGTGTCATGGATTCCAACGATATCGAGCGTGAAAGAGGTATTACTATCCTCTCCAAGAACACTGCCGTAACATATGGGAACACCAAGATCAACATCATTGATACTCCGGGCCATGCCGACTTCGGCGGTGAGGTCGAGCGAGTTCTGAAGATGGTAAACGGCGTAATCCTCGTTGTTGATGCATTTGAGGGACCTATGCCACAGACCAAGTTTGTTCTGAAGAAGGCTCTTGAGCTTAATCTTGCAGTTATCGTATGTGTAAATAAATGTGATCGTCCGGAGGCACGCCCTGATGCGGTCGTTGACGAAGTTCTTGAGCTTCTCATCGAGCTTGATGCAAATGAAGATCAGCTTGACTGTCCATTTGTATTTGCTTCCGCAAAGTCTGGTTATGCAACCCTTGACTCATCTAAGCCGGGTACAGACATGAAGCCTCTGTTCGACACTATCATTGATTACATTCCTGCCCCTACAGGTGATCCTGATGCAGGTGTACAGATGCTTGTCAGCACCATCGACTACAACGAGTACGTTGGACGTATCGGTGTCGGCAAAGTCGACAACGGTGTCCTCAAGATAAATGAGGATCTCGTCATCGTAAACGAGCATGACCCAGACAAGCTTGAGAAGGTTCGTATCGGAAAGCTTTTCGAGTATGAAGGACTTAACAAGATAGAAGTCAAGGAAGCACAGATCGGCTCTATAGTTGCAGTTTCAGGTATCGCAGATGTACAGATAGGTGATACTCTCTGCTCCCCTGAGAATCCTGATCCAATTCCTTTCCAGAAGATTTCTGAGCCAACCATCGCCATGACATTCATGGTAAATGACTCTCCTCTCGCAGGCAAGGAAGGCAAGTTCGTGACATCAAGACATCTCCGTGAGAGACTTTTCAGAGAGCTGAACACAGATGTCAGCCTCAGAGTTGAGGAGACAGACACAACTGAGGCATTCAAGGTTTCAGGTCGTGGTGAGCTCCACCTGTCAGTCCTCATCGAGAACATGAGACGTGAGGGTTACGAGTTTGCAGTAAGTAAGGCCGAGGTTATCTACAAGGAAGATGAGCTCGGACATAAGCTTGAGCCATTTGAGATCGCTTATATAGATGTGCCGGATGAATTTGCCGGAACAATAATCAACATGCTGAACCAGAGAAAGGGTGAGCTCCAGGGAATGGCTCCTACAGGAAACGGAACCACAAGACTTGAGTTCTCTGTTCCATCCCGTGGACTTATCGGATTCCGTGGAGACTTCATGACTGCTACCAAGGGGACCGGAATCATCAACACAACATTCGATGAGTATCTCCCATACAAGGGTGACATGAGCTACCGTTCAAAAGGCTCACTCATCGCATTTGAGTCAGGTACTTCGATCACATACGGTCTGTTCAACGCACAGGAGCGTGGAACTCTGTTTATCGGACCAGGTGAGCAGGTTTATGCCGGTATGGTTGTCGGTGAGAATCCTCGTGCAGAGGACATGGAAGTCAATGTCTGCAAGAAGAAGCAGCTTACCAACACACGTTCTTCAGGATCAGATGACGCCCTTAAGCTTTCACCTCCAAAGGTGATGAGTCTTGAGCAGGCTCTTGATTTCATCGACACTGATGAGCTCCTTGAGATCACACCGAAGTCATTCAGGATCCGTAAGAAGATCCTTGACCACACTCTTCGTTACAGATCCAATAGAAAGTAGACCAACGAACGGACGAAAAGTCTTTTGAGATAGAGAAGCCCGTCCTCTGTGATGATATGTTCCATCACACTCGACTTTCTGAACTTTGACTTACTTCTAATTGAGGACTTTTCTGTTCGTGGATATGGAAATATAAATATAACACAAAAGAGATAATTCACACTTTGATGCGAATTATCTCTTTTCTTTTTTATGCTATTTATCGGCGGTTATTTATCTACTTGTTTTTTTGAGGGGCATTTTTGTCTTTTTTGTCCTTTTTATGTAATTTATATCTATTTATATATTTGTCCTATTTGTCCTTTTTGGCTTTTCTATCTTTTTGGGCTTTTCTGTAAATCATCTTAACCCATGGGCATCCTAACCCATGCCATTTGTAACAACATGTTTTTCTATTTTGGTTAGAATTTAAATGTATTTGATACAAAATTATCCTAACTTCCAGCAAAAGACGCATTCTAGGATAACTTCTTTATTTTTTATACCTTGCCCCCAATTATAGGATGATTCAGGATAATTTTATCCTTTTTATCCATAAACAAGCCGATTATGGATAAACACTTTATCTACAAACAGACCGATTACGGAAAACCATTTTATCTACAAACAGACCGATTACGGAAAACCACTTTATCTACAAACAGACCGATCATGGAAAACCACTTTATATACAAACAGACCGATCATGGAAAACACATTTAATTCAAATGGCAGTCAGAACACATAAGACTATCTGATCATTCAGCTCCCCCAGTTTAGAAATCGCCCTATTTTGACGCCATATTCTCTTCTATCTTCTAGTCACGGCTTCTATCGGTCTGAGTTTTGAGGCCCACCTTGCGGGAAAGTATCCTGCTGCCACACCGAGGAACACTGAGCCGAGGACTCCAGCTAATGCAAGCCACCACGGTATCAAGGCAACCTGAGTTCCTTTTGCCAGATGAAACAATGATACCGCAGCTTTATTTACCACCAATCTTACGCCATAGGAGGACAACACGCCGAGTATTCCACCCGCAAGTCCTATCACAGCCGCCTCCATCAGAAACAGTAGTCTGAGTTCATCTATGTCACAGCCAAGGACTTTCAGTATCCCTATCTCGTTTATCCTGTCAAATACCGATGTTGTCATGGTGTTACTTATTCCAATGACGGCTACCACAAGGGCTATCATTCCTATACCACCGAGAAGCAGCTGTATCATCTTGAGATATTTCTGTATAGTATCCAGGTATTCTTTTGAGTTCTCTGTCTGATAACCCATATCCTGAAACTTCTTTACCATGGCGTCCACATTATTTATATCGTCTACTGTTACGACCGCTGCAGTATAAACGAATTCACGGTAACTGTTACCATTCCCATCGACCGGCTGACCGTAGAGTTTTCCATCTGCACTCACCATCCTGAGCAGCCTTTTCAGTGAATCCATATCACAGTAGATTGTCTGAGACTTCTCACTGTAGTCTTCTGAAATGTCCACTGTTTCATCAGACTCCTCACTGTAGCCTTCTGATATGTCCACTGTTTCATCAGACTCCTCGTCCTGAGCTGAATTATTATTCTTATCTCCATCTGATAAAACCCCTGCAAGTTTCAGCTTGACTGTTTTTTCATTTTCTCCTACCCATCCGACGGTTGTGTCAAATCTCTTCCCTATAAGAGCGACAATACTCTTCTTCTCCCTGTTCTCATAGCTGTCATATGTATTCTGATTGAAGAACAGCTTGCCCACGCTGCTGCCTGCGATCAGTTCTGGAGTCCTGGATGAATCTGCGTTTTTCTCTCCATATGAGAGATCCCAGCCTCCGAGCTCATTTCCAGGCACGCCTACAAGGTTTCCATAGTATTCATACTCCCCATATTTCATACTTACAGCAACCTCATATAGTGGGTAACAACCGCTCACATTTGTAATGGATGAAAATGTATCTATTGTCCTGTCCGTTATCATTCGATCCTTGTGTTTGCCGCCCGCCTCACTGTACACCTTTATCTGATTTACGCTCCCACTTGCCACAGCAGAATCTATCATTTCATTCTTCACACCAATTCCCACAGATAAAAGTGCTACCACTGATATGACCCCTATCATTACTCCGAGAACCGTGAGAAATGTCCGGACCTTTCTTCTCTTCATATTCATAAGGCACAAATGCCATATCCACCCCATAAATTATTTCTCCTTATCTTTTCTCTGCTGCTGTTTCGTTTCCTTTTATCGGCACTTATCTGCTGCTTAAAACTCCTCCAGAATCTTCTTTTTTCTCTTGTGCCTTCTCACTGCACAGACCATCCCCACCGCTATAACAATAACCACAGCAGCTATTCCATATATTAATCCTCTGTTGCTGCTTTGTGAGTCATCCTTTATCTTCTCTATATTGTCATATACCGGAGATTCCACTGTCACTTTAAATATGCCATCTAGCTCCGTCTCATTTCCCTCTTTGTCTTCATATGTAACTATCACCTTAGACATATCACCGGTTGAAGCGGTCGTTGATACAGCATTTGTGAGAATATCTATACTTCCACTTTTACCCGCCTCTATATTTCCAATAAATGTATCGTTTTCCTCCAGATATTTGCTCTCCAGCCTGGCTCTCACATTATAGAGAACTCCTGCCCCCATGTTGTTAACCCCCGCCACAACTTCAACTGAATCTCCAAGCACCGCATCATCAGCCATATATATGTCTGTGATGGACGCCCTCTGTTCAAGCTTAACCGGAAGATATATCACATCTGTAGCAGAATACGGATTTCCCCATATATCGTCATATTCATTTACTACGCTGAGCTTATAACTCTTTTCCGCAAGTCCGTCAGCAGCCTTAAGCCTAAATGTAAAAGTGCTCTCCTCTCCGTTTGGAAGCTCCTCCAAAAATCCATTGCCTGCACCTTCAGCGGGCACGATATCTCCTGTATCTGATGTGACAGATATTTTTAGATTATATACATATCTGCTTCCGGTATTCTTTATCGTCACTGCAAGATCAAATGTCTGACCTGCAATAATCTCCTTCTGTACTATCTTATAATCCACGACCATGACCTTCGGCTGTGACGCTTTGGCCACCAGATCAGACGGCAGAGATAATAAAAATACGATCAATGCCATTATGAAGACAAAGCCTTTTATCATTATTTTACGCAATTTTACTACAGTCAAATTTCTACACACATTCACTTGTTCATCCCCCTTTGATCTACAATTTTTCCGTCCGCGATCTTTATTATCCTGTCTGCCTCCCTTGCCAGATCTATGTTGTGTGTGATGAGAACCAGTGTCTGATCAAGTTTCTTCACAGAGTCTTGAAGCAGTGTAAGAACTTCATTTCCATTTTTCGAATCCAGGGCTCCTGTCGGTTCATCTGCAAGCACAAGCGATGGTCTGTTGGCGAGAGCTCTGGCTATGGCTGCTCTCTGCTGCTGTCCGCCTGATAGCTGATTCGGCAGGTTTCTCCTCCTGTCCTTAAGTCCAAGCATCTCTATTATATGATCTATGTAATCTCTGTCAGGCTTTCTGTGGTCAAGAAGTATCGGCATCTTGATATTTTCCTCAACAGTAAGAACCGGTATCAGGTGATATGCCTGAAATACGAACCCTATCTTTCTTCTTCTGAACACCGACATCTCCTCATCCGTAAGTCTTGTTATATCCTTGCCATCTATGATCACATTTCCGCTGTTCGGAGTATCCACACCGCCAATGACATGCAGCATGGTCGACTTACCCGAGCCTGATGCCCCAACTATCGCAACCGTCTCTCCCTTATCTATCGTCAGGCTGACATCGTCAAGTCCCCACACCCTTGTGTCACCCTCTCCGTATATCTTTGTCACGTGTTCCATCTTTACTATTTCCATCCGTTATATCCTCCCATTCTATAAAATTTGAGCAGACGCATTTTACAAATGTATCAACCAACAATAAGTCATGCCGTGGCTATTCCTCCAGACTGAGATCCTCTGCCATCCCCTGTGGCAGCCTCCTGAGCGGTGCATATATACTTCCAAATACAAGAACAGCTGATAATACAATTCCAATGACTATAGCCATGATCGAAGGAGCAAATCTCATCGGGATCAACCACCTTATAAAGTAATACTCCTCATAATACACCCCTGTTCCTACCACTATTCCTATCATGCCTGACCACACGACAGCCATGATTCCTTCCAGCAGAACAGTTTTAATAAGACGTTTTCTCGACATTCCTATGACTCTCAGCTGTGCAAATTCTTTCCTTCTCATGTGAAGATTTCCAGCCGTAGCATTTATGATGTTCACAGCTCCAAGTGCAAATACAAGAGCAGCTATCATCAGTATGACCCTGTTAAAATTTCTAAAGCCCTGAAGCAGCTTGAGGTTCTCCAAATACATGTATATGCCAAAGTCTGCTCCATCATCGATGGCCAGTTCTGTATCAATATCATCGATGGCTCTTCTGTTCATAATCTTTGAGTCTATCTGATATTCCATTCCTGATATCTGATCCTCTGTATATCCTGTTTCAGAAAAATAATTATCCAGCGACGTATATACCTGCAGCTCTGATTCGCCGGTGATCTTATCTCCGACATCAAGTATTCCTTCCACAACGTATGTCTTGTAATGCCCCTCAGTTATAAGTCTCTCATATACTTCCTTTGCTATCTTCATCCGCTCTTTTACATCAGGATCAAAATTCTGATCATCGGCTTCACCATTGCTATCCGCATTCTTGTCGCCACCCGTTCTGGCTATTCCGGCTGACTCCATCGCTTTCCTGGTCTCAGAGAACAACAAGTCTGTATCTACTATATCTATAGTGTCTCCCACTCTGTAATCATTCAGCTTTATATGCTTTAGTGTCTCATATGTTACATCACCGTACAGCAGCTCGTTATCCCACTGGCTGCTTCCTGCGGTAACTATCACTATGCCCTGTTCGTCAACCTCCACCGTGCCATCCACAAGATACTGTTTCAGCTCATCTAGTCCATTTTTATCTAGTCCCCTGAATTTTATCTGAGATAATATCATCCCCGATGCCACTGCCGGAGACGGTGAATCATAATTCTTTTTTATCGTCTCAAGATAATCTCCATACATGCCTGTTCCCTTGTAATCATCGGTGTACTTGGAGTACAGGTCATCAATATCTGTCACATATACATACGACTCATATACCTTTCTGGCAGCCAGCACATACCTGCTGTCAGCAAGTCTCTGCATATTCTCAATATCCGGCAGGCTGGCCTCAATAGATTCTATATCCTGAAGCTGGCTAGGATCCCCATATACTTCAAGCTGGTATGGACCGCATTTGCTGTCTAAATAATCAACAGCATTGTCCAGTGCTCCCGCCACACTCATCACAGCTACAAGCGCTGATATACTTACCGAAAGAGAAGCAACCGTCTTTACGAATCTCCCTTGGTTTCTGAGTACGCTTTTTCTTGCGTATTCGCCTTCCATTCCAAAGATCCTGCCCATAAGCCCTCTGCCCCGATCCTTTATCCGGCCGGCTTTTATCCTGAACTGTCCTCTGACAGCACTTATAGGTGTCATGCTCACAATGACCTTACAGTTATCTCTCATAACAAAATACAGATCTCCAAGATAACAGATGAGCACAGGGATAACCGGCACCAGATGATATCCGGCACTGACTCCTGTAAACACTCCAATTACAATGGTGATCAGTCCCCCCAGTATAATCCCTATAAGTATTCCAATACACTCAAGCAATGCTCCCATTAGATATACTATTCTCTTGAGCTGTCCCTTGGTTGCTCCAATACATCTGAGTATTCCATAATCCTTTATCTGCTCCATCATAAACATCTGTACAGTGTTTCTGATGATCCCAACTGCAAATATGGCAAATATATACGCTATGAGAAGTATTGTCCACAAAATTACCATGAGCATGGAGCCGTCTGTCGTTCCGTCCTGAAAATACAGCAGCGCCAGATCATCGTTCAGCTCCGCATTTATATCATATTTTTCTGCAATAACATTCATATTGTGTTCCATGCGGTATGGATTATTTCCTGTGGCGTATATCGCATTCTTATACAACACCTTATCTGGTGAATCCCCACGCCAATCAGTATATTCATATCTGCCTATATATGCCTTCTCAATCATATCGTCAGCTGCTATCTGCTCTGCCTGGGATCTGCTCTCCGCCATTAACACAAACTCGTAATCTCTGTCTTTGCGCTCTTCATCCCGGGCATGAAGGAGATAAGAATACGCAATATTAAGTCCGCCATACAACACTATCACTGTGATCACCACACCTATGATAGTGATAAGACTTCTTCCCCTGTTCGCCTTCAGATACTTTTTTGCCAGATCTTTATAATCCCCCACTTCAGTTCCTCCATGTATAAGTTCTGCCACACAAAAAAGATGGCATGCATCATCTCTTCATTCAATAATGATACTTTACCATCTCTTTCTTACTTTTCAGTGACTATATGATTTTCTTTTCTTACAGTTTAGTAAGATAACACCATTTCCGGGGACGAAGGTACCTGCCCCCTCCGTCCCCACAGGTCATTATATTATATATGTACAAACGTGATCTCAAAACATGTATACTCGTTCAACACGCTCTTGACTGTTATTCTTCCACCCATTCCCTCGACAATGGATTTTGTCAGGGAAAGTCCTATTCCCACACTGTTAGGATTGACCTCCTGGTTCACTCTGTAAAACCTTTTAAATATATTTGGAAGTTCGCTCTCCGGAATTCCCATTCCATGATCCATGACATATATTCTCGCAAACAGATCATTCTGTTCCACGCTGAGATCGATCTCCGTTCCATTTTCAGAATAGTCTGAAGCATTCTTGAGCAGATTGATGATTGCCTCTGTCAGCCAGTCTCCGTCACATTCCAGCTTTATGTTACTATCACACTTTATGACAACCTTCTGTTCTCTCTTATCAGTCAGATAACGCACTCCATCCGCAGCCTGGGCACAGATGACCTCCATATTCCAGCTCTGTTTCTGAAATTCTATCGCTCCTGCCTCAATACGTGCAAGCTTAAGCAGGGACAGCACCATCCACTCCATCCTTGAAAGCTGATTCCGAGCCTCTGTAAGCACCTGTCTTTTCCTATCGGGATCTGTGACCTTATCATCCAGCAACATATCCACGAATATATTGAGTGAGGCAAGCGGGGTCTTAAGCTGGTGCGATATATCTGATATTATATCTCTGAGAAATATTTTCTCTGAGAGTTCCTTTTCCCTGCTCTCCCGCAGAAAAGACACCATCTTATAAAAATTCGTATATAATATACCAATGGTTCCCTGCCTGAATTCCTCCTCAGTAACAACGTCAGGAGAATCCATCACCTTCACCATCTTTTCAGATATATTCTCAACCTCACTGTACACTTCATCTATGCGCCTGTAACCTGCTATACCTGATATCACCAGCGCCGCCGCTATCATCACTGTAGATATGACCGTATATAGTACATTCCCGCCAAATGCAATATACAGCCACACAGCAAGTATCACAATTGATACAAGACCTATCCATACAAAGCTGTATATATATTTCTTTCTCTCATACGAACTCTTCATCTGTTAACCCCTGTTGTTATCCCCTGAATTTCTGCAGAACCTGTATCCTACACCTCGCACAGTCTCTATACAAGAAGCATCATCTCTCAATTTTGTTCTGAGCCTTTTCATATACACCGAAAGCGTATTGTCATCGATCAGTACGCCATCCACATCGTATAGTCTGTCAAGCAGAGTTGCCCGCGAAAGTACGATCCCCTCATTTGCCACAAGTTCCTTTAAAAGTCTCAGCTCATTCTGCGTACAATCTATGAGCTTATCACCCTCATACAACCTGAATTCCGATATTACAAACCTGTGATTTCCAAAAGTGTACACATCACAGACGCCTTTCCCGGACATATCATATCGTCTGAGATTTGCGGAGATCCTTGAAAGCAGTTCCTTAAGTCTATATGGTTTGGCAACATAATCATCTGCCCCAAGTTCAAGTCCCTGCACTATATTGATCTCCTCAGACATAGCTGTGAGGAATATTATCGGGATTCTTACTCCAGTATCTCTCAGATATCTGCAAAAATCATATCCACTGCCATCCGGCAGCATGACATCCAACAATATAAGGTCTACAGTCTCTCCCATAAGTGATCTGGCCGACTTTATATTCATCGCATGCTTTACTTTATATCCCTCTGCCTCAAGTACGAACACTGTCCCCATTGCAAGAGCCTTATCATCCTCAACTAATAAAATAGTCTTTTCTGCCATTTTATTTGCGCCTCCGCTTATCACATCTTAAATCCACCATTCTTGTATGCATTTTCTGTTCCTGGATTGCCGTCATCACTCCCGATCTCCACAGAATGGTATTCTACATCTCTTCATTTATGATAACGCTCTTTATTCCTGCTACACTATTGAGGGCTTTCAGTATACCTGTTACCGCCATGTTGCAATTTTCTTCTGATACACCGCCAAGGTCAAGATATATCATTATCTGGTCTTCACCCTTATATACATCAATATACCCCATATAGTTTTCTTCATCACCATTTTGTGAAGAATAATCCGACATCACCTGCTGGATCTCTTCTGCTTTCTCATCTGTCACACCGCCGTCAAAATACACACTATATAAAAAGCTCTCTCCGTCAAATCCAGCGACATGTGCCTCATAGTTCAGATCAAGCTGATCTATTCCTAATATACTGTCAAAGTCGAATTCTTCATCTTCTCCAAATCCATCTTCGTCATATTCCCCATAATTATCTGCCATATCTTTATTCTCCTCCCCTGTTTTCTTTTCTTCTTCTGCTGCCTGCTTATCTGCCTCTTCTTCCGCTGCCACTTCCTCCGGTCTTCTCTCAAACCGCGCATATCCACTGTCATATTTTAGATATATGACATTCTTTTCTTCTTTACTGATGTATATTTCCTGTCCAATCTTGAGATCGATCCCCGCTGCCGAATAATTCTTTGTCGGCGGATCACTTCTGTCAACTGTATCGATCACACCTGCACCCTCATAACCTTCCGGTAAAGCCTCATCTCTCCCCGTTGCAAAATAATAATACATTTTTCCATTATACATTACCTGCGGCTGCTCAATGACTCCCCTATCCATCCCTGTGGAATTCTCCCCCGTGGATGTCACATTTCCATTAGCACCTGAAACACCCTCGCCTGAATTGCCACAAGCCGTACATGCCATGATGGATATAATCGCAGCACATATCACTATCCCTCTTCTTATCCTCATACAATTCTCCCTTTATATTTTTCAGATTATGGTTTATCAACGTTATTGCTGATCTGCTGTATGTTCATGTTAACATGTCCCAGACTTTATTTCCACTCACATAATCTTAATAAGTTCTAGCACGCATTCTCTACTTCCGTCCATCCATATCCTCATCCCGGACATATCTCGCATTGAACTCCATATTGATCTCACGGAGCTCCTTCTTCCCATCAATATAATCCTGGTACATCTCTGTGATACCACACATGCATCCGTCACAATAAGCATCTATATTTCCCAGAGAATCGGCAACTATCTGCTCCCGCTCCTGCCTGGTCGTATCCTTGATAAGGTATCCCGACATAATAAAGCCTCCTAATAATAAAATTGGCACCGACATTATTAGACAATATACACGCAAAACAATATGCACAAGCGGTAATGAAAGCGACCGATCTTCAGCGCTTACCTGCTGATGTGAAAGCCGCAGCGCCCTTATCGCGGCTGTAACATCATGCAGATGTAAGCCAGCTGAAGTGAGGGTAGCTGAATGTGCTTGTACATATGTTTTGCGTTATTTCTAAAATGTCAGTGCCGTCCGTCTATCTAAATTACTGTCTAACCTTAATGTGAACCTCACGGAGCTGCTGCTCTGTAACCTCGCCAGGTGCTCCACACATAAGATCCTGTGCATTTCCATTCATTGGGAATGGGATGACCTCTCTGATGTTCTCCTCATTTCTAAGGAGCATGATCATTCTGTCCACACCAGGAGCCATACCTGCATGAGGTGGTGCTCCGAACTGGAATGCATTGTAGAGTGCTCCGAACTTCTCCTTCAAATCATCCTCTGTGTATCCTGCGATCTCAAATGCCTTGACCATGATCTTCATGTCATGGTTTCTTACAGCGCCTGATGAAAGCTCGATACCGTTGCAGACGATGTCGTACTGGTAAGCCAGGATATCAAGTGGATCCTTCTCATTTAACGCCTCAAGTCCGCCCTGTGGCATTGAGAACGGATTGTGTGTGAAGATGATCTTCTTGCTCTCCTTGTCGTACTCGTACATTGGGAAGTCATTTATATAGCAGAAACGGAATGCGTTCTTCTCGTTGAGGTCAAGTCTGTTGCCAAGCTCAACTCTGATCTGTCCTGCAAATGACGCTGCAAGCTCAGGCGTATCTGCGATGAAGAAGATAGTATCTCCAGCCGTAAGGCCTGCAAGCTCTGCGATCTCACCCTTCATATCATCAGGAATGAACTTGTCGATAGGTCCCTTGTATGACATATCATCAAGAATCTCCAGATATCCAAGACCGCCCATGCCGATGCTCTGTGCAAACTTGAGCATCTTCTCATGCTGTCCCTTTGAAAGTTTCTTGTGTACATTGATGGCACGCACTGTCTTGCCATGGAATGGCTTGAATGTACATCTCTGGAAGAAATCTGTGAGATCTATTATTCTGAGTGGGTTTCTGAGGTCAGGCTTATCTGTACCGAACTCAAGCATAGCCTGCTTGTAGCTGATGATAGGATATGGAGCCTGTGTAACCACCGCGCCCTCAGGTGCAAACTTCTCAAATGTTGCTGAGAGGACTTCCTCTCCAACCTTGAATACGTCCTCCTGTGTTGCAAAGCTCATCTCAAAGTCAAGCTGGTAGAACTCACCAGGTGAACGGTCTGCTCTTGCATCCTCATCTCTGAAACAAGGAGCTATCTGGAAGTACTTGTCAAATCCTGATACCATAAGAAGCTGCTTGTACTGCTGAGGTGCCTGTGGAAGTGCATAGAACTTGCCCTTGAACTTTCTTGATGGCACGATGTAATCTCTTGCGCCCTCAGGTGATGAAGCGCAGAGGATAGGTGTCTGGATCTCAAGGAATCCCATCTCAGTCATCTTCTGACGAAGGTAGCTGATGACCTGACTTCTGAATATCATGTTGTCCTTAACCTTTTTGTTTCTAAGGTCAAGATATCTGTACTTGAGTCTCACATCCTCACGTGTCTCCTTGGATGTCTGAATCTCAAATGGAATCTGCTTATATACCTTACCAAGTATCTCTACGGTCTTCGCCTCAAGCTCGATAGTACCTGTAGGGATCTTTGGGTTGTATGTCTCCTCATCTCTGTGCTCAACGATACCCTCGATGGATACACAGTCCTCCTTTGTTATTCCGTCAAGAAGTGATGTGTCTCTCATTACCACCTGGAGCACTCCATACATATCACGCAGATCGATAAATGATACTCCACCATGGTCACGGATATTCTCTACCCATCCGGCAACCTTAAGTGTCTGTCCCACATCGCCCTCAGTGATCTCGTTCATTGTTCTGTTACGATAAATGTTCTCGATTGTCATCTGTTCTCTCCTTTTCTTTACTATTTGCCTGTGGCTTTATATCCACATCGACTTTTTCAGGATTACGCACCGGCTATTATTTTTCTTGCAAATAGAAAAAGCTTATGTTCATCCTGAATCAGATGCACATATACATATGCAAATATTCAGGACGAACATAAGCTCTCTCAAATTCCATGTCGGTTACTTGTCTGCTCTAATGTCCGCGGTACCACCTGATTTACTGTTCTGCGATCTTATAAATACATCATCGCACCCCAGTCCCTCTCAGTCACCTTGTTCATGACCTCTCTGCGTATCGTGCAGCTACGGCTCCCCTACTCGACATATAACACGCATCCCGCTATGGGCTATGTCTTTCAGCTTGCGGCTGGTAAAGTGTTATTCACATATATTCACTCCGCCGGACTCCCACCACCACCGGCTCTCTGTGGGCGATAATCTATGCTACTTCTCTTCGTCATTGCCTTCTATATGGCGTCAACAAATATCTAACGCCACATTATTATATTCTAGTGATTCAGGTTCTGTCAACTATATTTATGTATATTCCCATCATCATCCTACAATCTCTGCACCAAACGGCATGAGCGCCAGCTTCGCAATCTTAAAGAACTGAAGCCCAAACGGAATACCGATTATCGTTATGCAAAGCAGCAGCCCAAAACAAGCGTTCTCTATCGCCATAGGTATGCCACAGCAGAGCAGCCATATGATATTCGCTATCAGTGAGCCAACACCACCTCCATACACGATCTCCTTTCCAAATGGGAAGAATGCAAGTCCCGCAAATTTAAAGCACTGCATCCCAAGTGGAATTCCTATTATCGTTATACAGCATAGCACCCCGCTTGCCACCCATGAAATTCCGCTCAGTATTCCGCCACATAAAAACCATATACAATTTCCAAGACATCCCATGATATCATCTCCTATCTGCACAGTGCAGCCAGCACCCTGACTGCCGCCTCATACTCACCATTATCTCTCGTCTTCCGAATCTTCTTAAGAGCCCTCTCAGCTCCTTCCATATCAACGAACAGCCTCGACCAGTAAGCCCACAGCTCCTTCATCTTGAACATCGTGTTACCCCTGCCCACATCCGACTCACAATAATTATTGTACAGCTCATCATGGAATGTAAAGAATCTGTTCCAGTCATATGCCCTGCCAGTAGCAGTGCTCTTTATCCGCTCTGCAAGACAAGGGTCAGCGATCATTCCCCTGCCTATCATAACCTTCATTATATCAGGGTAATTACCGATGAACCTCTCATAATCCGCCACACTGTTTATATCTCCGTTGTAGCACACTGTATCTGTTCTTCCATACGCAGCCACACCTTCGGCAAACACTTCCATGTTTGGCGTATTCTTATAGAAGTCCGTCTGTACACGCGGATGTATTATAAGTTCACTCACAGGATACTTCTTATATATATCTATTATATCCTCAAACTCCGCAGAACTGTCTCTTCCTATTCTGGTCTTTATAGACACATCCATCACACCAGCGGCAAACACTTCATACAAGAAATTGTCAAGTCTCTCTGTATCATACAGCAGACCTGAACCTTTATACTTTGTTACTACAGTCTTTGATGGACATCCAAGGTTGATATTCACCTCACCGTATCCAAGTTTCTTTAAAAACTTTGCCGCCTTCACAAATCCCTCACCGCTGTTGGTCAGAAGCTGCGGCACCACATTTATCCCCTGATTGTTTTCCGGCAGCACATCCCTTAACTCTCTGTTTCTGAGTGGTCGTCCTTTCGCCGGGGCAATGAACGGCATAAAGTATTTGTCAACGCCGCCAAAATATTTGTGGTGTGCATTCCTGTATATATATCCTGTTATCCCCTCCATCGGGGCAAGATATATCAAACCATCCCTGTTGTTCATACATCATTCTCCCATTAAACTCGGTATAAGTATCCTGCAAACGACATTCCATACGAAAAAAATATAGAGACATTCATCACTCACATGACAAATGCCTCTACATTATAAACTATATTGTTCTATTTGAACAGATTCGTAACAAACTGTACAAAGTCGATTCCAAATGACTGGAGGAGTAACAACGCAAGCAATATTGGTGCCACAAACTTTACCATGACAATATAGAGTTTCTTTCTTCCAAACTTCTCGCCATTTCTTGTAACCTCGTCTATAACCGTCTTAGGCTTTACTACCCAGCCGATAAGTATACATGACAGGATAGCCACAAGCGGCATGAAGATGTTGTTACTCAGGTAATCCATCACATCTAGGATCTGGGCTGTAGCTCCATTTGGAAGCTTGAGCTCAAAGTACCATATGTTGTAACCGAAACATACGACCAACATTCCGACAACCGCATATACAGTTGTTATGACCGCACTCTTCTTTCTCGTGAGATGGAACTTATCCATAAGTCCTGACACTATCGCTTCCATGACCGATACTGAGGATGTGATCGCCGCAAATGTAACCATGATGAAGAACAGGGCTCCGATGACTGTTCCGACCTTACCCATGGCGTTGAATACCTTTGGCAGTGATATAAACATAAGTCCAGGGCCCGCTGACATACCTTCCGTTCCAGAGAACACATACACCGCAGGGACTATCATCAGACCAGCAAGAAATGCCACAGCCGTGTCAAATATCTCTATCTGATTGATCGACTTCATAAGGTTAACATCATTCTTAACATATGAGCCATATGCAACCATGATACCCATGGCGACACTTATCGAGAAGAATAGCTGTCCCATGGCATCCATGACAACCATGAAGATATCCCTGAATGTCATTCCCTTAAAATCAGGAATCAAATATACCTTCAGTCCATCAAATCCTGTTCTGATCGTACCATCATCACCAGTATGCTTGATCGTCAATGAGTAGATTGAAATTCCAATTATAAGAAGTACCAATATTGGCATGAGCACCTTGCTAAACTTCTCTATTCCCTTTTCAACACCACAGAATACGACAACGCCTGTGGCCGTAAGGAATATAAGTGCAAATACTATTGGCGCAGTCTGGGCTGTTATAAAACCGGTGAAATAACCATCACCAGTGGCAGCCTCTGTCTGACCTGTAAAATATGCTGTCATATACTTCAGAACCCATCCTCCGATAGTACAGTAATATGGAAGGATTATGACCGGTACGATCCATGCCAGACCGCCAAGCCATTTCCACTTCTTATGTATAAGACCATAAGCTGTGAGCGGTCCCTGCTGAGTCTTTCTTCCTATTGCAATATCTGTTGTGAGCAGTGTGAATCCAAATGTAAGTGCAAGTATTATATACACAAGTATAAACACACCACCGTTGTCCTTTGCCGCAAGATATGGGAATCTCCATATATTTCCAAGTCCTACCGCGCTTCCCGCTGCTGCCATAACAAAGCCCAGCGTCCCCGTAAAATTACTTCTTTCCTTCTTATTCATAATCTCCCTTTCTGTTTTTGCTTTTATTTTTTGCTGCCCAGTCCCCTGTCTGAACAGTTACTTTTTCTTTTAGCCTTCAGCTTTGCCGATGCCGCAAAATATGCACGGCATCTAGCAGGATAATTTCTGAATGCGCCATATATATTATATAAATAAAAACCATATGTCAAGAATTTACCGGCAGGTCCGATCTTGTCCTTCAGTGTCTTCGGATATCTTCTTCCGCCAACCTCAGGATGATTTCCGTCATTTATATAATTTATCAGGTCATCCTCAGTGCATATATTCTCTGGCAGATATGTTCCCGCCAGCCCTACACAATTCTCCTTATGGGCATCACTTCCACCGAAAACCGGTATGTCATAATAAGCTGCCAGCCTTCTAGCCATCTTATTCCTCTTGTCCGACTCACAGCAATTATAACCCTCTATAAAATCAAAGTGCTGTGCATACAGCCGATGCTCGATCATTCCCAGCCTTCTCGTACTGCCAAAGCTCATGAACTTTTCTCCAAACGGATGTGCCGGACCTATTATCCCACCACACTCATGCACAAGCCATATTACTCTGATAAGTGCCATTCCTCTATGCTCAAACAGTTCATAAACTTCCTCAGGCGTATCAGATGGCAATACTATAAGAAAATGTCCATAGTCAAATGTATCGTATTCTATTCCTCTCAGGACAATAAAATCCTTAACTTTTTCCTTCTGACTCAAGTATGCCCTGAAGCCATTATATGAATCGTGATCAGTGACAAGCATCCCATGAAATCCACGCTGCTTTAACAACTGAGTATAATCAACTATCTTTACTTTTGCATCAGGCGAACCCTCAGCTGTATGACAATGCATATCAAATCTCACTTTATGTGTATATCCACCCATGTAACCATCTCCTCTGATCGTAGCCAAAGACACGCCATTAATATTCTGCCCCGCTGCCGAGCCATTTTATCTGTGAAAACGGATAATATATAAATTCAGCCTTGGCAAGTATCTTCTCCCGCTTTACATATGTATTTGTCCAGAATCTGGAATCAGCTGAATTGGTTCTGTTATCCCCGAGCATAAGATAACAGTCCTCCGGAACATCATAGACTTCCCTAGATCCAGAATCCGTGTACATGCCTTCGCTCAGATAGTCCTCCTTCAGTGGAGTATCACTGCCATTTATATACACCTTTCCATCCTTTATCTCAACCTTATCACCAGGAAGCCCAATTATTCTCTTGATGTATATCTCATTCTCATCATCCGGCCACCTGAATATCGCTATATCACCACGTTCCGGATCAGAAAACTTATATGTAAGCCTGCTGCCTATGATATTGTCGTCAAGCTGTATAGTCTCAAGCATAGATCCCGTTGGTACGTTGCAATTCAGTATCACAAAATGCCCAATCAAAAATGCCAATACTGCTGCTATCACAACTGTGACTATACAATCAAGTACCTCACTTTTATAGTCACGTTTTATATTGCTTTTCTCCAGCCTCATCTGATGCCATACAGCACCGCCGTGCTGCGAATCGCACACCCCCTCATCCACAAATCCAAACTGTGCATAAAAAGGAATCATGTTCTCCTTACATGTCAATACAACTCCATCCAGCTTGCATCTTGCAGCCTCCTGAACAACCTCGTGCATCACCTTTGATGCATAACCATTATGCTGATACTCAGGAAGTGTTGACACGCCAAATATCATCAGCCAGCTTCCTTTTTTATCATATAACTCTTCCCCCGCATACATGGCATCACACAAATCTCTTTCATTAGTAGTCATGCCATTTATGCCGGCAATTATTCTTCCACTTTTTTTCAGCACCCAGAAAGTCTCTCTGTGCGTTTTTAATCTCCGCTCTATGGACTCCCTGCTGGCAGCTTCAGCGGTAGGAAATGTCTCATTTTCAAGTATCACGAGCTGTTCAAGGTCCTTTTTACCTGGGTTAGTAACCTTCATAAATGTCTAAACACCTCTTTTCTAAAACACCTATTCTCCATTATCTCACATTAGAATATTGTGTCAAGAAAAAAGGACACATACAAATCAAATGTTTCTTAGTAATTGTTCCACCCTATGAAACATCTGCTTTATATATGTCCTTTTATCGTCTATTGTGCAGACGCATGAAAGGCGCTTCGCGCGGCGTCTGCTTGCATCATAAGGAATCTCCCGCCATAGAACCCCAGCCATGCATAATCGCCTCCGGCGATGGCTGGGGCTACATGGCAAGTTTTTCCAAACTTGCCACATGTTAAGCGGGTCCTCCTTATGATATATATTGTGCAGACGCATGAAAGGCGCTTCGCGCAGCGTCTGCGATATTACTCTACACTGTAGTTTGGTGCTTCTTTTGTAATGTGGATGTCGTGTGGATGGCTCTCCTTGAGTGATGCTGCTGAGATCTTTACGAACTCTGCCTTCTCATGAAGCTCCTCGATATTCTTGGCACCACAGTAACCCATACCTGAACGAAGACCACCTATAAGCTGGAATACTGTATCCTCAAGTGATCCCTTGTATGCAACACGACCTTCAACTCCCTCTGGAACAAGCTTTCTTGCGTTCTCCTGGAAATATCTGTCCTTAGAGCCATTCTCCATAGCTGCTATAGAGCCCATGCCTCTGTATACCTTATACTTACGTCCCTGATAAAGCTCAAAATCACCAGGTGCCTCATCTGTTCCTGCAAACAGACTTCCCATCATACATACATTAGCACCGGCTGCAAGAGCCTTTGTGATGTCTCCTGAATACTTGATTCCGCCATCTGCGATAACTGGGATTCCCGCGTTCATAGCAGCATCATATGCCTGCATGATAGCAGTGATCTGTGGAACACCGATACCAGCAACAACTCTTGTTGTACATATGGAACCCGGTCCGATACCGATCTTAACTGCATCTACACCCATATCTATCATGGCCTGTGCACCAGATCTTGTCGCTACGTTACCTGCGATAACCTGAAGGTCTGGATACTTCTCCTTAACCATCTTGAATGTTCTCAGAACGTTTGCTGAATGTCCATGTGCTGTATCTATAACTATGGCATCAACTTTTGCTGATACAAGCTCTGCAACTCTGTCGAGAATGTTGGCTGTACATCCAACTGCTGCTGCGCAGAGAAGTCTTCCCTGAGCATCATGTGCTGAATATGGATACTTAATCTGTTTCTCTATATCCTTTATTGTGATAAGTCCCTTGAGATGGAAGTCATCATCAACGATAGGGAGTTTCTCCTTACGTGCCTTTCCAAGAATCTCTCTTGCCTCATCAAGTGTGATTCCTTCCTTGGCTGTGACAAGTCCCTCTGATGTCATTGACTCCTTGATCTTCTTGGTGTAATCCTTCTCAAACTTGAGATCACGGTTTGTGATAATACCTACAAGTTTTCCATTCTCTGTGATCGGTACGCCTGAGATCCTGAACTTGCTCATGAGTTCATCTGCATCAGCAAGTGTATGCTCTGGAGATAAATAAAATGGATCTGATATTACACCGTTCTCTGATCGCTTTACCTTGTCAACTTCCTCTGCCTGTTTTTCGATCGTCATATTCTTATGAATAACTCCGATACCACCCTGACGAGCCATGGCTATTGCCATTCTGTGCTCTGTAACTGTGTCCATACCAGCACTCATAAGAGGAATATTCAACTTAATCTTCTGTGTCAGCTGTGTTGTAAGGTCTACGTCATTTGGTAATACCTCTGAATAAGCAGGTACCAATAAAACGTCATCAAATGTAATTCCTTCGCCAATAATCTTACCCATTTTCTTATCTCTCTTTCTGTAAAATATTATAATAAATGCACTTGCCGTGCTTATTATCTGTCTCAATCTGCCTTTATAGAGAAAACACATCACCCAACACTTATCGCGTTGGGTGATGTTACTTTTTAAACATGCTAACAAATTATAAACTGCTTGTCAAGGAAGTTCTGTCTGCCACCTATCTGTCACTTCTCTGTTGTGGATATTACAGACTCCGTTCCTACATTTGTCTCTATTACATCAGGATCAGCAGGGTCTCCCGGATACACGTAAGTATCCTCAACGCCAAAGTCAATACTGTCGTCGCCCACCTGAGCTATAGATATCTCCTGTCCAGCATCAAATGCCTGATTTCTTGGGAGAAACAATGTATTTCTGTCTATATATATCGTCTCACTGAGAAATGCATCATCCAGCCACACAAATGTACACTCATTGAAATTTCTTCCATGGATATAATAACCCTGAAGTTGTTCAACGGTATCTGCCTGAGCCCCAGCCGATATCTCTGTACTTTCCTGCTCCTCCGTTGTCTGACCGGTTTCCGTCTCATCCGCAGGTGGTAAATATATTCCCTTTTCCACGTGAGATATGCTGATCTTTTCTATTCCATATCTCATATTTGTCGGTTCATATGGCCAGCCGTCAGGATACATATATCTCTTGCCATAAAGCATATCATACTCTATGTTCTCAAGCTCATCATCGTAGTTCTCATCGCCAGGCTTATACTTGGACTGGAACTTCTGAACATAGCTCTTCTCAAATCCCAGCATATCAAACACCTTTGTGCTGAGCTGATATGCTGCCAGGTCCTCATCCTCCACTGGGAAGTTATCCATATTGCTCCACACAAAGTACTCTGTCTGGTAAAGGTTACCGTTCTCTACATCATCATCTGTGAGTTCAAATCCCGGCAGATGGTCTCCATACATTACAAGCACCACAGGCTCATTGAAGAGCTTAAGACGCTCTATGATCTGTCCTATAAACTCATCCATCTCGTGCAGCTGATTACAATAATATGTCCACTGCGTATCAAGAGCCTCATCGCCTGTTCCGGCAACCCTTATCGGATAGCTGTAATTCTCCTCATCAAGTTCAGAAGGATATCTTCCATGTCCCTGAACACTAACCGTAAAGATGAAATCCCTAGACGTAGTGAAGGTGAGAGTCTTCATGATCTCACCAGTCAGAACATCATCCTTCTCCCAGTTTTTCTGAGTGAGATGCAGATTATACATATACTCCATCGGTGTAAATGTGTCAAATCCCATATTCTTGTATACTTTGTATCTGTCATAGAATGTACCGTCATGGTTATGCATTGCATGTGTTGAATATCCGTCAAGCTTGAGCTGTGTAGCCATCGTCTCTATGGTCTGTTTGCCCAGAATCGTCTTATATGGATACTCTCCTGCGCCAAAATATGCCACATTGAACCCCGACAACACCTCAAACTCAGAATTGGCTGTACCTGCGCCAATGGCAGGCATCGTCAAGAATCCTGACGTACACTCCTCCTTCAGCTTTGTGAAGTTCGGTATAGGATTCTCATTGAATGTGAGATACTTCACATAGGACGGATCCATGAACGACTCAAGCTGCACAAATATCACATTTGGCTTATCCTTACCCAGAGTTGAATCTGTTGTACCTACGCTGTCCAGATCATCCTTTATCTCCAGCATCTTATCCTCGCTGTAATCGCTCGGCTGTCCGATCCCGACATCCACAACACTGTTGGAGAAACAATATACAAATCCATAATTGTTATACGCAGTTGCAAGATTTGCAAAATTGTCCGATATAGTCTGTGCATTAAGGGCTATCTTGGTGAACAACATTACACAGAAGAACGTTGCCACTATGAACACCGTGGTCCTCGTCCTGTATATGTTGCCCGTAACAGTTGGTGACTTTATGAACAATATGATCACTCCCGCAAGTGCAACAAAGAGCAGGGCTGCAATGAGAACTATCTGCCAAACATCAAAATATTTGTCTATGATAGTTATCGTATTTCTTGCCATCAGCATATCTATGGCTGAGAATGGTGTTATTCTAAATCCAAGAACTATACAGTTGGTTATACCCAGTATCAGCCAGGCAAATGAAATAACACAATATCCAAAAATTCTCTTTCTCATAAGCAGCGAAAGCGTCAGGGTAAAGAAAATAATGGAACAATTATATAAAAAGATCAATGGCTGATTCCATACATATTCCACCGCTTTGAATAACGAATGTCTTCCAAGTGCTTCTAGAACGACATCCAGCACAATCGCCAGGATCAGGCAGATGAAAACTGCCGAATGATGAAAATTCTTAAGTCTTTCTTTCATAATTTACATATTACCTCATAAACAATTATTTTTATTTTGCAAATTTCTAAATTATTCATTTTAAATTTACATTTATTACCATTATTCAACTAATATCTAATACTAAACGATTGTGATTGATTATATCACTACATTCCATTTATTCAATAGTAAAAATATATTAAATTTTATTACCAATGTAGGCAATCATTGATTTATGGCACAAAAAAAGCCAGGAGAAAAATCCTGACTGTGAATTAATAAGAAAGAGCGCGAGACGGGAATCGAACCCGCGACCCTCTCCTTGGCAAGGAGATGCTCCACCGCTGAGCCACTCGCGCTTATCTGCTGTGTTTCTCACAACAATATGGATAATACCACATCAAAGCCAAATTGCCAACATTTTTTTGAAAATTTTTTACAATTTTCTCAAATTAGTTTTTCAAAAACCCTATCAAGCTATATTTTTCACAGTGTATCCGGCTTTCTCCACGCATCTTATAAGTTCATCATCCGTAGCCTCTCTTCCAAGCTTTACGACAGCCTTCTGTTTCTTCAGATCAACTTTTGCGTTCACATTCTCCAAACTGTTGAGTGCATTCTGCACCCTCGCCGAACAGTTGCCGCAGTGCATGCCCTCTATATAAATGGTTTTTACAGCCACAACTTTTTTTATCTTGTCGCCTTTAATCTTCACAGAGCCGCCACCACCACAGCAGCCGCCCTCTCCTTTAAAATGCTTTGTAGAACTGATAACCGCGCCTACAACTATAAGCAGCAGTATGCATATAACAAGTATCGTTCCACCCATTTTTACTCATCTCCTTCGTCTCTAACAACAAGTACCGCATCCGCACGGCTTTACACTTACACCTGTAACTGCTTGATTCTCAATATAGCCACCAGCCATCAACCCTGCTCTTATTATACGGTTCCATTCTTTTGCCGACAATTCTATGCTCGATGAATCATCAAGCTCGATGACACAGGCATCCTCTATTCCACAGCTTTCTCCACAGGCAACCTTATACATATTTTTTCTGTTGATCGCCCCAATATCCTCCAGTGTATTCACCATTCTGTACACTGTAGCCGAACCGATCTTGCTGTCCTGCTTTGCCGCTTTATAATATATCTCCTTACAGGACGAGCATTCCTCCCCAAGGATTATATCCAGAAGTATCATTCTCTGTCTTGTTATCCTGCAGCCACGCTCTCTCAGTCTGCTGATAACAATCTCCTTCTGCATCGCTGTTCGCTGGATGCCTGTATCATCTATATTCTTCTTGTCCGTCACTGTTTTATCGTCAGTCATCATACGCGCCTCCTTGAAATAGTCTCAAACAAATCCAATTGCTAATTGATAATATTATCGTCAAGGTTAGTATGCGCTAACTTAAATTAGTTGTCAATAACAAATTGCAGTAAATCAAGATAAACCAAATCAGAATAAATTACTTTTATATAATAATCTTTCCAGTTTATACATGTTCAACTTTTATGCGTCCGCTTTTATATTTTTATCTTTGAACTCTATAACTGCCTTGAACAGATCCCCATCTATACTCAGCTTAAAATCAGCCATCATAAGTGTGCAAAGGCTGTTTGCTATAGAAAGTCCCAAGCCGCTGCCCTCTGTATTCCGCGAACTGTCCCCACGGACAAATCTCTCCATAAGCTCATCACTTGACACATTTAAAGCCTCTCTTGAGATGTTCTTAAACTCAATTCTCACTGAACCGGCTTTATGGATCACAGATGCATACACTCTGGTTCCAGGCATTGCATATTTGCTTATATTGGCAAGGAGATTGTCAAATACTCTCCACAGATGCTGTCCATCAGCCCTTATGACTGCCGGCACCTCTGATCTTGTGAATACGACCTTAAGCCCGGCATTTGCAAGTTTATCCTCATATTCTGCAACAGCCTGCTCAAGCAGCATATTTGCATCTATCTCTGCCCAGTTTATCTGGATATTGCCGGTGGATGCCTTGGATGCCTCGACCAGATCCTCTATGAGTTTTTTCAGTCTCGCGGACTGCCTTGAGAGAACTTCTATATATTCCTGTCTTGTCTTCTCATCCATATCATCCTTCTGCAGCAGATCTACATAGTTGATTATGGAGGTAAGCGGGGTCTTTATATCGTGGGATACATTTGTTATGAGTTCTGTCTTCAAATGCTCACTCTTCATTCTGGCCTCAACAGCCTTTGACATGCCGTCTCTTATCTGATTGAGGTGTTCACCGTGTGCGCGGAATACCCAGAACATCTTGCTTGTGTCCGCTTTCCTGTCCAGATTGCCCTCCGACATCTCCTTTGCGCATTTATATAGCTCCTGCGTCTGTATGAGATATGCCACTATTCCGACTATGCACAGCCATTTTAAAATGATATAAATCACCACCCAAAGGAGGCCTCTCATGCTGCCTGCTGCCAGGATTGCCACAAAAATTATCTCTACTATAGTTATACATATATAAGCCCATATGCCCTTCTGCGTCAGGGACATATGACTTTTCACATACCTGAAACAAGCTTTCGTCTTTCCTGCTATCCACTTCAGTACGCGGATTATCAGACAGTCTGCAAAAAATGTTCCCGCCTTCACCTTAGCGACTATATTATTAAAGAAAAACAACGCCGCAGAATATAGGCATGCCACCGGCACCAGAAACGCAATGTACTGTATATTTTCTGATACAAATGTGTAATTCCTATACTGGTTCACACACATGGATGCAATTCCGCTTTCGACACAGATTCCTACTGCTGCTGCAACAGAGCATCCTGCCATAGCCAGTACAAGTTCAGTCGGAGTCCTCTCAAATCTGCCAAGAGTGATCGTCTCCTTCCCTGTCTTTACGCCGGCGTTGACCATTGAAAATATTGACATGACGATGCACAGCAGCAACACAACTGCAAATCCTGCCAGTATCCCCTTACTCTTCGTATTCCATACTCCAATGTATTGAACCATTTCTGGATTTGACGCTTTGATGTTGTCTACAGCAGCTGCCACGTCCACATAACACTTTCCCGTGATATTTATAAATGAATATGCATCATAGCTTAGCACAAGGCAGTAGCCATTCCCAGATGAACTGCCAGAATCGTCTGCTTCATCAAGATACAGTTTTTCAACTGAGCTAGGATAATAATCGCCATACATGATATCCTGTGTGGTGATAGAATTGCCATCCGCTGTCAATACAGAATCTGTATCATCCTTCACGGTATCATTTTCTTCATATTCTTCATTATAATTGTATTCGTCATAATATGGATCGTTCTCCCCCAGCAGGGCATTGATATACTGCTCTCCCTGTTCCATATCACCTAGATTGTTAAACACAATATATCTTTTAACAGGCACTTCTATCGTACTGTCATAATCGTTCGTATATATATTGTCGTCCAGCCGGGCATTGTCATTTATCAGCTTTATATTTCCTGTCGTTACTTTTATCTTTCCATTATTTGAATTTGTATCATCACTACAGGCTGCCGTCAGCATATAGCCGATATCATCTCGTTCAACTATATCCGCATACCGGTATGACGACTTGATCGCAGATGTTGTGTCCGCGTTGGTCAATCTCCGGAAAACATCATCCGCGGTTATAACCATATCTCCGTTATGATCAGCACTCACGAGCTGATTATATGTTGTAATGCTCTCCAGCTGCGACCTTGTATCCTGGATGTAAGTATTCACCTTTCCGGTAAGCGCCTCATTTGTGTCCTCCACATAATCGTTTACAAGTCTCTCATACGGCGTCGCGTCCTGATCATCATCACTGTACACTCCAAGGTAGCTTCCCTGCAGCACCAGACCGCCTGTATACAGCGTTCCATATGCCAGCACCGCCACAAGAATATATATTCCAAGTTTAAAGAACACATTTCCTCGTATCTTATAAATCGCCTTATCCACTATTGTACCTCCATTTTATAACCTCTTCCCCAGATAACCTTTATATATCTTGGTTCTGAAGGATTTATCTCTATCTTTTCTCTAAGATGTCTTATGTGTACTGCAACAGATCCTTCCGCTCCCATAGGATCCTCTTTCCACACTGCCCTGTATATTTCTTTTGTAGAAAATACCTTTCCCACATTCTGCATAAGAAGTTTTAGTATGTCATACTCCGTTGGGGTGAGGGGCATAAGTTCTCCATCAAGTGTGACCTGTTTGGATTTGTCGTCAAGCTCTATTCCTCCGATAACCAGCTTATCTTTCGGGTTCTCTCCGCCTCCCAGCTGCATATAACGCCTGAGCTGTGACTTTACCCTTGCCAGAAGTTCCACTGGATTAAACGGTTTTGTCACATAGTCATCTGCGCCGACCTCAAGTCCCAGCACCTTGTCGGTATCCTCACTCTTTGCCGTCAGCATGATAACCGGCACATTGCTGTTTTCTCTTATCTTTGCCATGGCTGTTATACCGTCCATCTGAGGCATCATGACATCCATGAGCACAAGCTGTATATCGTTATTATTTACTATATCAACCGCCTCCATACCGTTGTAAGCTTTATACACCGAATACCCGGCTGTCTTGAGATATATCTCTATCGCTGATACTATGTCTTTTTCATCGTCACATATTAATATATTGTACATTTTTCATAACCTCACCTTTTAATCATTTAATATCAGCCTGCCGAAGTCTTATCAGGCAAATAGCTGACGCAGCATATCAGGTTTTGCATGAAGACCTGGCACACACATTTATTCTCAGCATACCACAATCACCTCCTGTTCTCAATTATCCTCATACTGCCATTAAGAAACAACCGTTCGAAAGTTTAAGATATCTTTAAGGCTTGCACAATTTTGTGGTATACTGGATAAAGATATCAAAATAGAAATGGAGTTTTATTTATGACAAAAAAAGATGTACTTGAGATCAGGCACCAATTTGCCCCATCCACATGTTCTATCAGTAAGATCTGTGGATGCTATGTGGACGGTGACAACAAAAAGGTTGCAACTATAAAAGAACAGTTTCTCACCATGCCAGAGGAAGAGACATTCAAATATTTTGAGATATTTAAGAAAACCCTTTCAGGAAGCATAGGAAAGAATCTAGTGACAATGCCATTCCCAACCTCACAGGAGTTTGATGGCGGCACCCAGGAATTTCTCAACAGACTGAGAAAGAGTAATCTTGAGGACGATGAGCTTATAGATGAATTCTATGATAAAGTCATCGAAAACTATGACTACACAGGTAACTACCTTATCTTATTGATACATGATACATACGACGTTCCCGGCAAGACCACGGATGGAATCATGATGGATGATGCATCTGACGAAGTATACGAATACATCATGTGTTCTATATGCCACGTCAACCTATCCAAGGCAGGTCTCAGCTACTTTGATATGGACAGCACATTCCACAACAGGGTACGCGACTGGGTGGTTGATATGCCTGACATCGGATTCCTGTTCCCGGCATTTATAGACAGGGGTACTGACATCCACAATGTCCTGTATTACACCAAGAAACCTGAGGAGCTACACGACAATTTCATCAGCAACCTGCTCGGCACCTCACTTCCTATAACAGCAAGTGAGCAGAAGGATGTGTTTCAGGAGATTGTCACCGAGACTCTCGGTGATGACTGCAGCTATGAGATGGTGAAAACCATTCATGACAATCTCAATGAGATGATCGAGCAGCAAAAGGACAACCCTGAGCCTCTCACACTCTCAAAGAACACTATAAAGAATCTTCTGACAGAAAGCGGGGTTTCAGATGACAAGATGGCAGACTTTGACGCCCACTACGAGAAGGTAACCGCTGCGGCAGCACCGCCTGAACAGACATCTGAGAGCCCTGAGGATGAACCAGCCATAGTTGTACCACGTGAGAAGTCAGCCGTCATGTACGCGACAAATGTTGCAAACACCAAGACTTTTGAGGTGAAGACCCCTGATGTTGTCATCAAGGTAAATCCAGAGCGCACGGATCTCGTGGAGACCATGGAGATCGACGGAAGGAAATGCATAGTCATCCAGATATCCGATCAGGTTGAGGTGAACGGAATACCGATCAATAACAACTAGCGGCTGAAAAAAATGGGAGCTGTTCTCACAGTTCCCGTTTTCATAATCACCTAAATACAATAATGCATTTATGCATATATAATATTTTTAAAGCTATGTGCCGGTATTTCAACACATTCGTTTCCCTGGTTATCAGTTTCTTAATGCTTGAGCAGTTCCTCCTACTGCTTGAGCATCTTCTTTTTCTTCAATATCAAAGCTATCACAATACTTATAACGAGTATTATACCGCACACAATCTCAAACCCATACGGTACATTTGCAAACGGCATCCACTTCGTGCCCACATTCATTCCATACACACCCGATATAACTGTTGGTACAGCCATGACAATAGTTATAGCTGCAAGAAACTTCATGGCATTGTTCAATCTGTTGTTGATAATCGTAGTCATGAGCTCCCTCGTACCACTTATGATATCTCTGTATATCTGTGTCATCTCTATAGCCTGCTTATTCTCCACCAAAACGTCGTCAAGCAATTCCTTATCCTCCGGATACTGCTTGATCCTACCATATCTGGTCAACTTGTCGAGAACTACCCCGTTCGCTCTCAGTGACGTGGCGAAGTATACAAGGTTTGATTCCAACTCATGAAGATCTATGAGATCTGTATCCTCAGTCTCATCCTGGATACGCTGCTCTATGAGCGTTCTTCTTCTGTCCATGACTCTCAGATAATACTGATATGTTGTACAGTTTCTGTAGAGTATCTGATACATGAACCTCATCCTCTTCTTGGTGCTGAATTCCCTCACCTTGCCTTCCATGAACGCCTCAAGCACAGGTGTCTCCTCAGCGCATATGGTGATGATACAGTCTGCAACAAGTATGATACCAAGAGGGATTGTGGTGTATGCCTCTCTCTCATTTCTTATCTCTATAGAAGGGATATCCACGATTATCAGCGTGTAGTTGTCCTCCACCTGAACACGCGAGCTCTCCTCATCATCCAAGGCGGCTCTCACATCCGCCAGATCTATCTCAAATCTCTCTGCTATGCTCTTGCTCTCATCTATGGTCGGCTTTGTCATCACTATCCAGGCTCCAGGACCATATTCCTGTATTTCACTCAAAATTCTGTCATCTGTTCTGTACAGTGTGATCATTTCCTGCGCCTCCTGCCACATAGATTACAGCATGTCTCAAATGCACAATACCGCTTGATAATATTAACATAAAAAACACGGCCTTTCAACAAAGTTTTATGTAAAGGCCGTGTAATATCTATGTATATGTTCCGACGTTTATACCGCGTCCACACGCATTTGTATCCGACGCTAGTCAAGTGCCTTTCTGTGGGCTACTGTAACCGTCTCCTCGTAGCACGAGAAGGCATCCTCGACCTTCTTCTGGTCAGGCTTCTTTGTAAACAGGCTCACAATAGGAACTATGATGAGACCGCCCACCATTGCAACCGCACCGCAGTTAATAGGTGACTGCATCACTGATGGGAATTTGAACAATCCCCATGTGTTGCTTATAAAGTTCAACGTCATGATTCCTGTTCCCCATACAAAACATGTCCAACACGCTGCAACTGTTGTCTTCTTCCAGTATAAACCATACAGGAACGGTGCAAGGAACGCACCTGCTATAGCGCCCCATGAAACGCCCATGAGCTGTGCTATGAATGTGATCTTGCTTGAGTACTGCACGATGGCAATAACAGCCGATACAGCAACAAACATAACAAGCATGATCCTCATGACAAATATCTGTTTCTTCTCACCCATCTTAGGAGCAATGACCGGCTTTATAAAGTCGATGGTGAGAGTTGAGCTGGATGTAAGAACCAGCGAAGAAAGTGTGGACATAGATGCTGAGAGCACCAGTATGACCACAAGTCCCATAAGGGCTGCAGGGAGTTTCTCAAGCAGATGTGGAATGATGGCATCGAATCCCTCTACAGCAACATCGGTTCCTGTCAGTCTTCCAAAACCACCGAGGAAATAACATCCACCGGCAACTATGATAGCAAATAGAGTAGATACAACCGTACCTGTCTTGATTGATCTCTCATCCTTGATAGCATAGAACTTCTGTACCATCTGTGGAAGTCCCCATGTTCCAAGCGAAGTCAGCACGACAACGCAGAACAGATTGAACACATCAGGTCCTAAGAATGACGCAAACACCCCTGGGGTATCTGACACTGCAGGATCATTTATCCTTGCAAGACTGTCAAGTGCTCCTGTGAGTCCTCCATAATTGTTCAGTACTGCATATATAACTGCAACGATGCCCACCAGCATGATAAGCCCCTGAATAAAGTCATTGATGGCCGTCGCCATGTATCCTCCAACAATTACATATATACCTGTAAGTGCAGCCATTACGATAACGCAAATCTTATAATCAACATTGAACGCCATTCCAAACAATCTGGAAAGTCCATTGTACAAAGATGCAGTGTAAGGTATCAGGAATATAAAAATGATGACCGATGAGAACAGTTTCAGTGATTTGCTGGAATATCTCTTCTCGAAGAACTCCGGCATGGTTCTCGTGTCAAGCTCCTGTGTAAGAAGCCTTGTACGTCTTCCAAGAACTACCCATGCCACCAGCGAACCGAGCAGCGCATTTCCAATTCCTATCCATGTAGATGCAATTCCATACTTCCATCCAAACTGTCCAGCATATCCGATGAATATGACCGCCGAAAAATAAGATGTTCCATAGGCAAATGCCGTGAGCCATGGGCCAACGCTTCTGCCGCCAAGAACAAATCCATTCACATCCTTTGTGTGTTTTCTTGAGTAAAATCCAACTCCCAGCATAATTGCAAAGAAAACAACAAGCATAATAACTTTGAGTACCATAGTATCCTCCCAATACATTTTTTGTCCGCCTTTTGCTTTATTGCGTTGAAGTGTATCAACTTTAAAGTTTTGCGGTTTAAATTGCTACATCTGATTATAAGTTATACCCCTAACATAGTCAAGAAATATCCACAAAAAAATGCAGCGTGCATATCAATCACTGCACGCTGTATTTTTTTAATCTAACTCTTCCGGTTCATAATCATCACATATAAGGCTGTCCCCATTTATTTGATATCTACGACATATAATTCTTGTACATAATATAAGCAAAATATACCGCATACACAGCCAGCATCACTATTCCTCCCGGCTTGGTGAGCTTTTTCTTTCTAACGCTGCACACCCAGAGAAGTACCGCTGCAACTATCGCCATGATGCCATCCACAAGGAAGCTCTTCTCAAACTGCACCGGAGTTATAAGCATTGTAGTTCCGGCAACGAAAAGTATGTTGAATATATTGCTTCCAACTATGTTGCCTATGGCTATATCTGTCTGCCCCTTCTTTGCTGCTGTACATGATGTCACAAGCTCCGGAAGAGATGTACCAAATGCCACGATGGTGAGTCCTATAAGTCTCTCTGTCATGCCTAACTTGCCGGCTATATATGACGCTGCATTTACAGTAAAGTTACTTCCAACCACAACAAGTGCCAATCCTATGATTATGAACAATATAAGTCTCGGTGCCTTATCCTTCTCCGTAATCACTATAGAATCACTCTCACTATTTCCTTTTTTTGCACTGATAACCAGATATACAAGGAATATGATAAACACGATATAGAATATCACGCCCTCAAGTCTGCTGAGCACACCGTCGAAATAACCCATGCCAAGTATCATGATAGATGCAGCAATTACAAATGGTATATCTATTCTGAGCGTATTTTTCTTTATAGGGAGTGCTGCGATAAGTGCTGTGACTCCAAGGATTACCAGTATATTTATTATATTGCTTCCAAGTACATTTCCAACGGTGATCCCGGCCCCCTCTGGCGATAATGCCGCTTTTATGCTGACTGCCGCCTCTGGAGCACTTGTGCCCATCGCTACTATGGTAAGGCCTACTACCATCTCTGGAATATTACACTTTACCGCTATCTTGGATGCACCGTCCACAAATATATCCGCGCCCTTTATCATAAACACAAAGCCTAGCACCAACAACAGTATCTGACCTAACATTTTTAATATCTCCATACACTATCCCCTTACAATTAACTAATTTCTTTATCTATATTTTTCTCGTTTTATTATTCGTTCTATTTTTCTTTATATTCTTTAATTAGATTCCTTAGCTCCTTATGTTACGCGTAAACGCTTAAAGCTCTCTTCGTACCATTATCATTCCCGCAACACTGTCGAGCAATTCCTCAATTCCAAGACCATCCGCCTTGATATTGATATGGCAATATTTCTCATAGAGCTTTGTCCTCTCGTCATACAGATCCTTCAATGTCTGTCCAGTCTTGAGTACAACTCCCCTTCTCTTTATATTTCCAAGTCTGTTTGCGATTTCCTCGTACGGAAGGTTGATGTATATGACTGTATCCTCCGCCATATACTTCTCCATAGCCTCCCTGCAGTACACCGCACTGCCGCCTGTAGCTATAACAATATGCTGCTCCGTTATCCCCTTGTTTACATCATTCTCTATCTTTAGGAAACCTTCGTCACCATACTTTGCTATTATCTCTCTAAGCAACATACCCTGACTGTCCTGAATAAGTATATCCGCATCGACGAATTTGTAACCTAAAACCTTTGCAAGCAGTACGCCTATCGTGCTTTTCCCAGCTCCCGGCATTCCTGTCAGTACTATATTGTTCATTGTTTCTTTACCTCCGGTATAACTGATACCTCATCCTTCAGCGTCTTTAACACAAAATGTGTCTCCGTTGCGGACACTCCCTCGTATCCTTTTACAAATCTGTACACCTCATCCAGTCCAGCTGCAGAATCTGTCACTATCTTAAGTATAAAATCAAAATCCCCCGTCATATAGAAACACGCGACAATACTGTCATTTGTCTGTATAAGCTGAGCAAATTCATCATAATACTTTGGATGTTTTAATCTAACCTCCATAATGGCAACCATCTCATTTCCGAGTTTTTTCTGATCAACCTCAATCGTATACCCTTTTATGACTCCGCTGCTCTCCATCTTTCTTATCCTCTCTATCACCGCCGAGACAGAGAGATTGATTTCTTCACTGATAGATGACGCTGTCAGTCTGGCATTCTTCTTCAGGCACCCCAGTATCTTGTAATCAATATTATCCATTCATCCAACCTCTGTAAAAAAATTTATGAGGATATGTGATCCTCTTTATCTCTATTTAAATCGCTCCCAAACATTTTAACACAAACACCCACATAGTCAACGTTACAGATGACAATAATGTGGATATAACGATTATATTTGACGACAGGACATAATCATTATCCATGTTCTTTGCCATTATGTAGCCAGAAACCGTTGCAGGAGCTCCCACCATGATGAGTATCGCCACGATCTCACTAGAATCAAATCCCATCCAAATGGCTGCCGGTAAAAATATTATCGGCAGTATCACCAGCTTTATCACTGTTGCAATCAAAGAAGGCTTAAGTCTTGTTATCGCCTGCTGAGAGTCAAATCCCGCTCCTATTGCTATGAGTGCTATCGGCGTTGCCGTCTGCGCTATGTATCCTATCGTTCTGAGCGGAATTGCCGGGATAGGTATGTCAAATACTGAAAATGGAACTCCGAGAACAATTCCGATTATGATCGGATTCTTCAATATATTGATAAACGCCTTCTTTATTCCTGCAGTTCCTCTCTGCCTGTCATTTCCTCCAAATGTGAGTGCTATGACAGATATGACATTATACATCGGCACTGCCGCCACTATCATGAGTGGTGCCATCCCCGAGTTGCCACATATATTTTCAACAAATGCAACGCCAAGCACCGCAGCACTTCCTCTGGCTGCCCCCTGAACAAATGCTCCCACCATGGATCTGTCTTTGCAATAGATCAACGCGAACAACCATACAAGCCCAAACATTATTATCGTTCCAAAAAAACAGAAAAGGACAAACCTTATATTCAGATCATCCAATATGGATGTTGTAGCTATATCCCGGAACAGCAAAACAGGAAGAGCAACTTTGAATACGTATTTGTTTGCTACATTAGCAAACTCTTCCGTTATGAGATGTATCTTCATAAGAAACCACCCCAGAAGTATCACCAGAAATATCGGTATCGTCGCGTTTATACTAAAAACAAAGTTACTCATTATCTTACGACCTCACAAATTAAAATTTTTTCAAAATACCTATTGACATTTTCCCCTATAATGCATATAATGCAAAAGTCGGTTTGATGAACAGGCAATAATGCCTGATTCAATATAACACAACAGCCAATTATTTTCAAAACGTTTTCGAAAGAAATCAAAAAAAATAAAAAAAGTTGTTGACAAACAAAACTGACTAGTATATAATAGGTTTTGCGTTGGTCGCAAAGGACTAACGGGGTGTGGCTCAGCTTGGCTAGAGCGCTTGATTTGGGATCAAGAGGTCGCA
>OLJB01000270.1_pt1 | contig 36149 bp, 26 predicted proteins | sample 1601391 | NCBI WGS metagenome assembly OLJB01 (sample SAMN01915215, study PRJEB22387) | human gut metagenome | isolation source: stool | host: Homo sapiens | place: USA | reverse complement strand
CGCTGGAGCGACTCTCCGCGGCGGCGGAGGCTTTCGTGGCCGCCCAGCTGGAGCGGGGATTCCGGACGCTGGAATTTTACAAGAGCCTCCAGCCGCCGGAAGAGTTGTCGAAATAAGATACATTTTGTATTTCTTTTGCTGATTTATACGAAACGGAGCGGAATATGACAGAATTTGTCCTCGGCTCCTACCGGCTGGAGGTGGACGTGGAGGCCACCCGGGCCTGGTATGGCCGTTACGGTAACGCTACCGGGGGCTGCGGCTGCGCCTACTGCCGAAACTATGCTGCCGCAGTTGGGGTCCTGCCGCCAGAAGCAGCAGCGTTTCTGGAACCCCTGGGGCTTAACCTCCGCAGGCCCGGAGATATTGGCGAGTATGGTCCCCGCCAGGGCGGGCGGTGGTATATGCCCATGTGGCACATTGCAGGCCGCCTGCTGGAAGCGGGGCTCACACCCGTCTTCCCGGCCATCATGCACGACGGCCGCGGGACGCTGCTCAACTGCAACGCCGACGGGGTGGCCACGGCACTCGCCACGGCGCTCGCCCGCCGCATGCCGACCGACCTGGTCTTCTGCTTCGAGAAGCGCGGTGTGCTGCGCAATCCCGACGACGAGGGGTCGGTCATCCCCGAAATCACGGCCGACGACTTCGCGGCGCTGCGCGCCGAGGGGGTTGTCAGCAAGGGGATGCTGCCCAAAATCGAGCAGGCGCTGAAGGCCGTCGAGGCGGGGGTGCGCAGCGTTGTCATCCGCAGCGCCGACCATCTGGACGAGCCCTCGGGCACCGTCATCCGCCGCCGGGCGGCCGAGCAGTGAGACCCTCAGACCGGGCGGCCGGGCTGTAACCCCTTCGGGCCGGACGGTGGAGCAAAGACCTCCCCGGGTCAGGCAGCTGCACAATGGCCCTTTCGGGCCGGGCGGCACATCCCGCAGCGCCCTTCCCCTCCCCCGAAGCGGCCCCGCAACGCCGCTCGGCCGCAAGACAAGGCCACAACAACAGACGAACCAAAGAGACGGAAAACCATGCAGGAGAACCTTCACCACGCAGCCGACGAGGCCGTCGGGCTGCTGCGCGAGCTCATCGCGCGCCCCTCGCACTCACGCAGCGAGGAGGCGACGGCCGGGCTGCTCTTCGACTTCCTTGCCGAGCGCGGGGCCGCCCCCGAGCGGCTCCACAACAACGTCTGGGCCCGCGCCGAGGGGTTCGACCCCGCGCGGCCGACGCTGCTGCTCAATTCACACCACGACACCGTACGCCCCGCGGGCGGATATACGCGCGACCCCTACACCCCCACCGTCGAGGGCGACCGGCTCTACGGTCTGGGGAGCAACGACGCCGGGGCTTCGGTCGTCTGCCTGACGGAGACGTTCCTCGCCTGGCGGCAACGGCCGCTGCCGTTCAACCTCGTGCTGGCGCTCTCGGCCGAAGAGGAGTGCATGGGCGAGCATGGGATGCGGGCGCTGCTGCCGGCGCTCGGGCGCATCGACATGGCGCTCGTGGGCGAGCCCACCCGCATGCAGGCGGCCGTCGGCGAGCGGGGGTTGGTCGTGCTCGACTGCACGGCCCGCGGCCGCAGCGGCCATGCGGCGCGCGGCGAGGGGGTCAACGCCCTCTACATCGCGCTGGACGACATCGTACGGCTGCGCACGCTGCGCTTCGAGCGCTGCTCGGAGCTGCTGGGCCCCGTGGGCATCGCCGTGACGCAGATTGAGGCCGGCACGCAGCACAACGTCATCCCCGACCGGTGCCGCTTCGTGGTCGACGTCCGCACCACCGACGCCTACACCAACGAAGAGACGGTCGAGCTGCTGCGCCGCGAGCTCCGCTCCGAGGCCGTGCCCCGCTCGACACGCGTCCGCGCCTCGGCCCTCGCGGCGGAGCATCCGCTCTGCCGCGCCGCACGGGCCGCCGGCTGCACGACCTTCGTCTCGCCGACCACCTCCGACATGGCGCTCATGCCCTTCCCCTCGCTCAAGATGGGGCCCGGCGACTCGGCCCGCTCGCACACGGCCGACGAGTACGTGCGGCTTCCGGAGCTTGAGGCCGGCATCACCGGCTACGACACCTTCATCGAGGCGCTCCGCCGCGAGGCGGAACACCTCGGCTGACCCTTCGGCGGTGAGCGCCCCACGGCGGCGCACTCCGCACGCATGTTTCACCTTTCACCCGAAAAAAAGCAACATACCGATATGGCAGGAAAACTCTGGGACAAGGGCTTCGAGCCCGACGCACACATCGAAGCCTACACCGTGGGCAACGACCGCGAACTCGACCTGCGGCTGGCCCGCTACGATGTCGAGGGGTCGCTGGCCCACATCACGATGCTCGAGAGCATCGGACTGCTCACCCGCGACGAACTGGAACGGCTGACGGCCGGATTGAAGGAGATTGCCGCCGAGATTGAGGCGGGGCGCTTCGAGATTGAGCCCGACACCGAGGATGTACACTCGCAGGTCGAACTGCTGCTCACCCGCCGTCTGGGCGACGTGGGGAAGAAGATTCACTCGGGCCGTTCGCGCAACGACCAGGTGCTCGTCGACCTCAAGCTCTTTCTGCGCGACGAGCTGCGGCAGACGGCGGCGGCCGTCCGCACGCTCTTCGACCGGCTGCAGGAGCTCAGCGAGCGCTACCGCGACGTGCTGATGCCGGGCTACACCCATCTGCAGGTGGCCATGCCCTCGTCGTTCGGTCTCTGGTTCGGCGCCTACGCCGAGACGCTCGTCGACGACCTGCGCCTGGTGGCGGCCGCCTACCACATCGCCAACCAGAATCCGCTGGGCTCGGCGGCGGGCTACGGCTCGTCGTTCCCGCTCGACCGCACGATGACCACGCGGCTGCTCGGCTTCGAGACGCTCCACTACAACGTCGTGGCGGCGCAGATGAGCCGCGGCAAGTGCGAACGGGCCGCCGCCAACGCCATTGCGGCCGTCGCCGCGACCGTCGGGCGGCTGGCCATGGATGTCTGCCTCTTCATGAGCCAGAACTTCGGCTTCGTCTCGCTGCCCGACGAGCTGACCACCGGCTCGAGCATCATGCCCCACAAGAAGAACCCCGACGTCTTCGAGGTGATGCGGGGGCGCTGCAACCGGCTGCAGTCGGTGCCCAACGAAATCGCCCTGCTGACGACCAACCTGCCGTCGGGCTACCACCGCGACCTGCAGCTGCTCAAGGATATCCTCTTCCCGGCGACAAGCGAAATCCGCCGCACGCTCGCCATGTGCACCTTCATGGTGGGCAACTTGCGCGTCAACACCCACATCCTCGAGGATGCGCGCTACGACTACCTCTTCACGGTCGAGGAGGTGAACCGGCTGGTGCTCGAGGGGGTTCCCTTCCGCGAGGCCTACCGCCGTGTCGGCATGGAGGTCCAGCGGGGCGAATACCGTCCCGTCAAGGAGGTGCACCACACCCACGAGGGGAGCATCGGACGGCTCTGCACCGAGGAAATCCGCCGCAAGATGGAGTCGGTGATGAAGGAGTTCGAATAACGCCACAGGCACCGCACCACGGGCGCAACGACCGTACGGGCCGTCGCTCTGCAGCAGGAAGGGCTTCCGAAAGGGAACCTCCACGGGGCAGGGCGGCGGCCCTTTTTTTCGCTGCGGGAGGGCTGCCGGGGCAAAAAAATCACTTTTTTTCTAAAAAAATTATTGTTCGCCTCCGGAGCCTGCCGCGGCACAAATGTCACCAAACGAAACCCTTTTCTTCCAAAATCGTAAGCCCAATCCGGCAAAAACGGCCCGAAACCCCGCTCCGCGCCGGAGCCGGCCCGCCCCCGGGCACTTGCATAATTGCCTCAAACGACTAACTTTGTAAAAAGGATTACTCCTCCGGGGCACTCCTTTCCCTTTTTTCCCACATGTTTCACCCCCTTAAAAACATTTGTGCTTATGAAGAGATTTTGGACCCATCGGTGCTTTGCGGCGCTGTTTGCCGTGCTGCTGTTGACGACAACCGGTTGCAAGGAGGACAATGCGGAGGAACCCGCGCCCCCGTCGAACGTGACGACGACCCTGCAGCCTGAAGTGGTTCCCGCCGAGGGAGGAACGATAACCATCACCTGTGCCATCGAGAATCCCGTGACGTCGGCCCGCCTCGAGGCCCGCACCGACGAGGTGTGGATAACCAACCTCACCGTGCTCGAGCAGGAGGCCAAGGTGACGGCCGTCGCCGCCGCCAACGAGCTTCTGGAGGAGCGCACCGGTACCGTGACGCTCGCCTACGACGGCAAGGAGTACCCCGTCGAGATAACCCAGTCGGCCCGCGTGCTGCCCTATGCGCTCACGGCGACCGGGATAACCCACTGCGACGCCCTCATCAGCGTCGTGCCCGTTGACAAGGAGGCCGCCTACTACTCGGCCGTCGCCCCGGCCGAAGGGTTCGATGCCGCCACCGTCGCCGCACAGAACCTCGCAGCCTTCACCGCCGCGGCCGAAGAGGCCGGCCAGAGCCTCGAGGAGTACCTCGCCACCGTCACCCGGAGCGGCGACGCGGAGTACCACCCCGCACGGCTGACCCCCGAGACCTCCTACGTGGCCTACGCCTACGGCATCGACCAGACGGGCGCCGCAACGGGCGAAGTGGTCGTATGTCCCTTCGACTCGCAGGCCGTGGCCGAAGGCGAGATGACCGGCTGCACCATCGCCATCGAGGCGCAGAGCCTCACCTCGACCTCGGTAGCCGTCCTCTTCAAGCCCTCCGACCCCTCGGCCTATTACTACTACGAGATGTTCGATGCGGCGGGCTACGAGGAGGTGCGCGACAACCTGCCGGCCTATATCTACAACTACTACATCGAGCAGGTGACCGACTACTGGTCGCTCGAGATGGCCGTGAAGTACTCGAGCGCCTATGGTGAGAAGACGGTGCAGAGTAAGGAGCTCACCCCCGAGACGACCTACTATGCGCTGGCCGTGGGCGTGAACCTCGAAGGACTCATCAACACCGAGGTGGCCGTGCTCGAAATCACCACCCCCGAAGAGACCCCCATCGACTACAGCTTCACCTTCAGCACCGACGCCGTGACGGCCACCGGAGCCACCGTGACGGTCACCCCCAACGACGTGCGCGCCTTCTACTACTGGGACGTGATGACCGACGCCGAGTACACGGAGCTGAACGGCGACGAGGAGAAAATCGCCGCCTACTTCCTCGAGAAGATGGATGCCAAGCGCATCGAGCAGTACGGCGACTACGCGATGTTCTTCCCGCTGCCCAGCTACATCGTCTCGCAGTGCTCCGAAGGGTTCGACGGGCCGGACAGCTACACCTTCGGCACGCTCTCGCCCGCAACGACCTACCATCCCTACGCCTTCTGGGTTGACCAGGAGACCGGAGAGCCCTCCTCGGAGACCTCCTTCGGCGAGACCTTCACCACCAAGGAGCTGACCTTCTCGAACGCCGCGGCCGAGCCGACGCTCTGGCTCACCGACGGAGACGACTGGGCCGACCTCAGCCCCATGGGCTACATGTTCCTCCGCGGGCTGGCCGTCCCCGGCGCACGCCTTGAGCCCAATGCCGACGCCGCGCACTGGTATTCGAACATCTACAAGGCTGCAGACATCGCCTCGACGGATGACCTGCTGCTGGGCTCGTCGCTCATCAACAGCAGCTACAACATGGACAAGAGCTCCTACAACCTCTCCTACGGCGTGGCGTGGGACGACACCGAGTATGTGATTGTCAGCATCGCCGTCGACGCCGAGGGCAACCGCGGCGAGCTGCGCAAGGTTCCCTTCAAGGTCGACAAGTCGCTGGTCGAGGAGCTCACCGAGCTGCCGTAACGGCCGCGGCCGCGGGCGGAGGAGGTCCCTGCCTTCGCTCCGGCCGGCGGTCGCCGGCCCCGAAGAGGGCCGGTCCGGAGCATTGACGGCCCTGCGAAGGTTCGGGCCGAATGGTTGCAAGCCCGAAGGGTTGCAGGCCCGAAAAGTTGTTGGTCCGAAAAGCTGTTGGTCCGAAAAGCTGTTGGTCCGAAGGGTTGCAGTCCCGAAAAGCTGTTGGCACGAAGGGTCTCAGGCCCGGCTCCGCAAGCCATCCTGCCCGCCGCCCGAACCCGGGGCTTCAGCTCCTCCACATCGGCTCTCCGCGGACATGGGCCCCGGACTCCGGAGACGACAGCGGCCAAAACGGCAACGCCCAAAACGAAGCGTCCCGCCTCTCTGTGGAAGGCGGGACGCTTTTTCGTTGCGGTGCGGAAGCGAATCAGTCGACCGGAATATCCTTGTTGACGTTCTTCGAACCGACGAGCGCGTAGTAGAGGATGTAGCAGAGGCAGAGGATGATGACCCAGTAGCTGGCCAGATAGCCGGCCAGGTCGGCCACGTAGCCCTGGATGAGCGGAAGGATACCGCCGCCGCAGACCATCACCATGAAGATGCCCGAGCCTACCGAGGTGTACTTGCCCAGACCCTCAACGGCCAGGTTGAACAGGCCGCCCCACATCACCGAGGTGCAGAGGCCGCACAGCACGAAGAAGACCACGCCCACGGGAACGCTCGCCAGACCGAAGCTGATGTCCGAACGGAAGACGGGCATCGAGACCGTGGCGGTCGTCGGAGCGAAGATGCCGATGAGGACGAAGATGATGGCCAGAGCGCTGACGAAGGAGATTTGCGCGCGGCTCGAGACCTTGGCGCCAACCAGACCGCCCAGCAGACGGCCACACATCATCAGGAACCAGTAGGTGCCCACCACCGAACCGGCGATGGCCGTGTCGAGCCCCATGCCGACGGCGCCCGAGGCCCCGTCACGCGCCGAGGTGAGGAAGAGGTTGATGAAGTTGGGGATGCCCACCTCGACACCCACATAGATGAAGATGGCCACCGTACCCAGTACGAAGTGACGGAACGACATGGGACCGTACTTGTCGTTGGCGTCCTTCTTCTCCTCGAGGGCGTAGGGTTCGGGAATCTGCATGAGCCACAGCACGATGAATGCCACGGCGAAGATACCCATCGCGATGAAGAGGGCGGGAGCCGCGTCGCTCAGGCGTGCCTTGGCCACGTCACCCATGAGGTAACCCACCAGCACGGGGACAATCGTCGCCGAGATGGAGTTGAGCGAACCGCCGAACTGGATGAGCTGGTTGCCGCGCTTGCCGCCGCCACCCAGCGTGTTGAGCATCGGGTTGACCACCGTGTTGAGCATGCACATCGAGAAGCCCGAGATGAAGGCGCCGACCAGATAGACATAGAAGGGGGCAAACGAGGTGCCGTCGCCCGAGCCGGTGCGGCCGGCGAGGAACTGGACACCCACGCCGATGAAGCCGACGGCGATGGCGGCCAGCGCCGTCTTCTTGTAGCCGATGCGCTTGAGCATCAGACCTGCCGGAAGTCCCATGAAGAAGTAGGCGATGAAGTTGGCGGCATTACCCAGCTGCGACATCCAGTTCGGAAGGGCGAACTGATGCTTGACGATGACACCCAGAGGGTTGGTGAGGCCCGTCACGAAGGATATCATCGCAAAGAGCGCGAACATCATGATGATGGGCAGGATGTAACTTTTTTTCTGTTCCATTACGAGTTTATTTAGGTTTTTGTTCTGTCTGTTCCGTCATCCGGCGACGCACTCACTCACATACACGCTCTTCACTCCTGCTCACCGATGTCTGTTTTTCATGTCATGTGTCATGCTCCGCACCGCCGCATCTGCGGCCCGGCACTTCCGGCCCACGGACAGCTCCGGTCCTCCGCTCCCCGTCTGCACTTCCGGCCCCGGGTTCTCCGACTCTTTCGCTCTTCCGGCCCGGGTTTTCCGGCTCCTTGCTCTCCCGGCCGCACCTCCGGCCCCGGGCAGCGGCTCAGCGGTCGCGCTCGGCGACGTAGGCGCAGAGGTTGGCCAGCGCCGTACGGGCGGGCGAATCCTCGTAGGTCGAGAGCAGGTCGAGGGCCCGCCGGAGGTATCCCTGCATCACGCGGGCCGCAGCCTCGAGGCCACCCTCCTCGACCACCGTACGCTGGAGCAGCGCCACCGACTCCTCGTCCTCGTGGCAGCGGGCCAGACGCTCCAGCAGCTCGCTGCGGCGCTCCGCGTCGACACGCTCGAGCACGTCGAGCAGCGGCAGCGTGATTTTGCCCTCGCGCAGGTCGTTGTTCGAGGGCTTGCCGGTGCGGGCCGACGGCGAGAAGTCGAGGATGTCGTCCTGAATCTGGAAGGCCATGCCCAGCGCCTCGCCGAAGCTGCGCATAAGCTCCACCCGTTCGCGGGGCGCACGCACGGCCAGCGCACCGACCGAAGCGCTCGTTCCGAGCAGGCTGGCCGTCTTCTTATGGATGATTTCGAGGTAGCTCTGCCGCGTGGTGTTCTGCTTCTCGGCGCAGTCGCTCTGGAAAATCTCCCCTTCGCAGAGCGCCGTGATTGAGTTGCAGACGTGGGTCACCAGGTCGAACTGACCGCTCGAAAGACCTATGTTCATATTACGGGCCAGGATGTAGTCGCCCAGCAGCACCGCCTTGCGCGACTGCCAGCGGGCGTTAACCGAGGCCCGGCCGCGGCGCTCGGCCGACTCGTCGATGACGTCGTCGTGGATGAGCGACGCCACGTGAATCATCTCCACAAGCATCGCCGCCAGCGAGACGCGCGGCCCCAGACGTTCCGTCTTCACGGGCGCATTCATCGCCGCCGAGAGCATCACCAGCGTGGGGCGAATCCCCTTGCCGCGCGACGAAAGCGCATAGCGCAACATCTCTTCGAGCAAATCCCCTTCTGCCGTAAACTGCCGGGCCACAAACGCATCAAACTCCTCCAGGTCGGCCGCCACGGGTTTGCGGATTATATCGAGTGTTATCATAAACGGATACTCTTTTGCTTCGCAAAGATAGTTATTTTTCGCCACAACGACGCGCGAGTAAATGTTTTTTCGTACCTTTGGCAGTCGGTTAACCACTGAAACGATGAATTTTCCGAACGATACGAAGGCCCGATGGATGGCCCCGGCAGCGGCCCTGCTGCTCTTTCTGGTGGTGAGCATCTTCTACTTCGCGCCCCAGTTCCGGGGCGAGGTGCTGCCCCAGCACGACGTGCTCCAGTACCGGGGCATGAACAGCGACATCGAGCGCACGCGCACCCAGACGGGCGAGGACCCGCAGTGGACCGGAGGCATGTTCGGCGGCATGCCCGCCTACCTGATTAACGTGGCCTATCCGGCCCAGCTGGTCAAGCAGAGCGTCGGCCGCATCTCGAAAATCATGGACATCCCCGCCTCGCTGCTCTTCTTCTCGATGGTGGCCATGTGGCTCATGCTCCTCATGTTCGGCGTCAACCCCTGGGTGGGCATCGTCCCGGCGCTGGCCTACGGACTCTCAACCTACTTCCTGCTGAGCATCGGCGCGGGCCACATCACCAAGATGTGGGCCGTGGTCTACGCACCGCTGATGATGGGCGGCGCGTGGATAACCCTGCGGGGCAACATGTGGGTCGGCGGCGCGCTGACGGCGCTGGCCGCCTCGCTCGAAATCGGCGCCAACCACCCCCAGATTACCTACTACTTCCTGCTGGCGATGGGGCTCTTCTGGCTCTCGGAGGGCATCGTTGCGCTCCGGCAGCGCCACCTCGCCTCGTTCGCCCGCCGCACGGCGGTGCTGGCCGCAGCGGGAATTCTGGCCGCCGGCTCCAACTTCTCGCCCCTCTGGTACACGCTCCAGCACTCGAAGGAGACCACGCGCGGCGGCTCGGAGCTCGCCGAGGCGGGCGAGGAGACCTCCCGCGGCCTCGACCTGGAGTATGCCACGGCGTGGAGCTACGGCCGCGCCGAGAGCTTCAACCTGCTCGTGCCCGACTTCATGGGGCGCGACTCGGCCACCGGCTTCTCGTCCGACGGCGAAGTGGCGGCCGTATTGAACGACTACGGACTGCGCGGCGCCGCCGAACAGCTGCCCGCCTACTGGGGCGAGCAGCCCTACACGGGAGGCCCCACCTACCTCGGCGCCGCGGCGCTGATGCTCGCCGCGCTGGGCATCGCCCTGGCCAGCGGCCGCAACAAGTGGTGGCTCGTGGCGGCCAGCGTGGCGGCGCTGCTGCTCGCCTGGGGCCACAACTTCATGGGACTCACCCAACTGGCGTTCAAATACCTGCCCGGATACGACAAGTTCCGCACCGTGACGATGATTCTGGTTATCGTGCAGTGGGCCGTGCCGCTGCTGGGCGCGCTGGCGCTCATGCCGCTGTGGCGGGGCGAGGTGCCGCGCCGCAGGCTGTTGCGGGCGCTGGGCTGGTCGGCCGGCATCACGGGCGGCCTCTGCCTGGTACTGGCGCTGGGCGGCGGGTCGCTCTTCGACTTCGGCCGCACGGAGAGCACGACCTTCATGACCGACCAGTTCCACCACATCTTCCAGGCCAACGGCATGCAGGAGTACATCGACCGCGGTGCCGACGTCGAGTGGGGCGAGGCGGCGGGTGCCGCCATGGCGGCCGAACGGGCCCGGATGATGAGCGCCGACGCGTGGCGTTCGCTGCTCTTCGTGGTGCTGGCGGCCGGATGCGTGGCGCTCTATGCCTTCGGGCGCATCCGGCGCGGGGCGCTGGTGGCGCTGCTGGGCGTGGTGGTGGTCGCCGACCTGCTGCCGGTCGACCGCCGCTTCCTCTCCGACGAGAACTTCGTGCCGGCCCGCCGCCAGCAGATTGTACCCACGGCGGCCGACAAGGAGATACTGGCCGACAAGGGTGAGCCCGGATACCGGGTCTTCAACCTCACGGTAAGCCCCTTCAACGACGCCACGACCTCCTACTTCCACCGCTCGGTGGGCGGCTACCACGGCGCCAAGCTCTCCCGCTACCAGGACCTCATCGACCGCTACCTCTCCAACGGCGACGAGCAGGTGCTCGACATGCTCAACACGCGCTATCTAATCGTCCCGGGCGACGACGGCACCCCGCAGGTCGTGCGCCGCACGACGGCCTTCGGCGCCGCATGGTTCGTCGACAGCCTTCTCGAGGCCTCCACGCCCCGCGAGGAGATTGAGCTGCTGGGGCAGGTCAACCTCCGCACGACGGCCGTCGTGGCGGAATCGGCACGGGAGGCGATGCAGGGATTCCGGCCCGCGAAGGAGGACTCCCTCGCCACGGCGCGCATCACCCTGACGGAGTACCGGCCCAACCGCCTCGTCTATGAATACAGCGCCCCCCGGGAGGCGATGGCTCTCTTCTCGGAAATCTACTACGACAAGGGCTGGCGTGCCTTCGTCGACGGGCAGGAGGCCCCCTACTTCCGGGCCGACTACCTGCTGCGGGCCATGCTGCTCCCGGAGGGCGACCACACCGTCGAGTGGCGTTTCCGCGCCCCGGGCTGGGGTGCGGCCGAGACGGTGACGGGCATCTGCTCGGCGCTTATCCTTCTGGGAGCCGTCGCGGCGCTCCTCCTCCCGCTGCGCCGCCGGAAGGTTGCCGGCACCGACACGGAGCAGCCCGACGGGCCCAAATCTCAAAAGGGGCAGAAGGGCGAATAGTCCGCCCGGACAGGACAACCGGGGAACGACCAGGCAGGGCGGCCGGGGGAAATATGCCGGGATGCGGCGGGCGGAGGAAATAACCGGACTGCCGCCGGGGAGCCGCGGAAAGCCACAGGAGACCAAAGGTGACTGCGAAGAGTGGTCGGGTGCCACGGAAAGCCACCGGAAAACCGCCGGAAAAAGCCACCGAGAGGCTTCGGGAAGTTGCAGTGCAGGAGGCAACCTGGAAAAATGCTGGAAAAACGCCGGTCGGGGCCGCAGGGTCGGCCGGCAAATCGGAGACAAGAGATGAAAGACGACAAGAGACTCAAGCGGAAAGTCCGCAATTCATACATCGTATCGACCGTCAGCGTGGCGCTGGTCCTCTTTTTGCTGGGGTCGGTGGGATACCTGATGGTCGCCGCCATGAAGATGGCCGACACGCTGCAGCGGAGCATCGCCGTGACGGTCGAACTGCGCAACGGACTCTCGGAGGAGGAGCGCGAGGCCATCAACCGCACGCTGACGGCCGAAGAGCTGGTGGGCACCATCGCCTTCTCGTCGAAGGAGGAGAAGATTGAGGATGCCGAGTTCCGCAAGATGTTCGCCAGCGAGTTCGAGGAGCTGCTGGGCGAGAACCCCCTGCGCGACTCCTTCGAGCTGACCCTCACGGCCGGCTCGTCGGACGAGGAGCAGCTCGACGCCTTCATCGCCCGCACGGAGGCGCTCGAAGGGGTGGAGTGCGTCTCCTACCCGGCGCAGGTGGCCCGACAGATGCACGCCACGGTGGGCAAGATACGGCTGGTGCTGCTGCTCTTCGGCGGCGCGCTGCTCGTCATCTCGCTCATCCTGCTCAACAACACCATCCGGCTGGCCATCTTCTCGAAACGCTACCTCATCAACACGATGAAGCTCGTCGGCGCCACCAAGTGGTTCATCATGAAGCCCTTCCTGGCCAGCAGCGTCACCCAGGGGCTCGTTGCCGGAGTGGTCGCCTCGCTGCTCTTCGCCGCCACGGTCTACGGGCTGAACGAGGCGGTGCCCGAGCTGCTGACCATCGCCGAGGCGACCAAAATCGGCATCATCGTCGGCGCGATGCTGCTGGGGGGCGTGGTCATCTCGCTCCTCTTCACGCTGGTGGCCCTCAACAAGTTCGTCAACATGAAGTCCAACAAGATATATCTTTACTGATACCGATTCACCGATGAAAAAAGAGCACAAAACGCCTTCGGAGCAGAGCGACCCCCGCATGCCCCTCACACGGCGCAACTACATCCTGCTGGCCGTCGGCTTCGCCGTCATCCTTCTGGGGTTCATCCTCATGGCAGGCGGCGGCAGCGACTCGCCCGACGAATTCAACTACGCCATGTTCTCGTGGCGGCGCATCACGCTGGCCCCGATTCTGGTTGTCGGAGGATTCGTCATCGAAATCTTCGCCATTATGAAGCGCTTCCGCAACGAATAAACCCTGCGGCGGCATGCGAGCGACCCGGCCCCAGTGACCCGTCCCGGCGCGGCACCTCCGCACAACGACAAAAAGCCTATAGAAACAATGGATACACTGCAAGCCATCCTGCTCGGAATCGTGCAGGGCATCACCGAATTCCTCCCCGTCTCGAGCAGCGGCCACCTTCAGATTGCCAAGGAGCTGCTGGGCGTCGAGCTGGAGGAGAACCTCTCGTTCGACGTCACGCTCCACGCCGCTACGGTGCTGAGCACCATCGTCGTCTTCTGGCACGAAATTGTCCGCCTCATGCGGGGGCTCTTCTCGCGCCGCTTCAACGAGGAGCAGGCCTACGTGCTCAAGCTCCTCCTCTCGATGCTCCCCATCGGCATCGTGGGCTTCCTCTTCAAGGAGCAGCTCAACGCGCTGCTCGGCTCGCCCGCCATCCTGGCCATCGTGGGGGCCATGCTGCTGCTGACGGCCGCCCTGCTCGCCTTCGCCTACTACGCCAAGCCGCGCCCCAAGGAGCGGATTTCCTACCGCGACGCCCTGCTCATCGGCGTGGCGCAGGCCTGCGCCGCCATGCCCGGACTCTCGCGCTCGGGCTCGACGATTGCCACCGGCCTGCTGCTGGGCAACCGCAAGGCCGCCGTGGCCCAGTTCTCGTTCCTCATGGTGCTGGCCCCCATCATGGGCGAGGTGCTGCTCGAGGCCGCAAAGGTGGAGCTGTCGGCCGGCATCGGCACCGTGCCGATGCTCTGCGGCTTCCTGGCCGCCTTCATCTCGGGATGGCTCGCCTGCCGCTTCATGATTGAAATCGTCAAGCGCGGCAAGCTCATCTGGTTCGCACTCTACTGCGCCGCCGCCGGCATCGTCTCCATCCTCAGCTACACGCTCCACGCATGACGCCGCAACACGACCTGCGCGATGTAAACTTCGAGGAGGGGTACATCGCCGTCATCGACAAGCCGCTGCGCTGGACCTCGACCGACGTGGTGCGCAAGGTGAAGTTCGCCCTGCGCCGCGCCGGCTACCGCAAAATCAAGGTGGGCCACGCCGGAACGCTCGACCCGCTGGCCACGGGCGTCCTGCTGGTCTGCATCGGGCGCGCCACCAAGCAGGTCGACGCCCTGCAGGCCGAGGAGAAGGAGTATGTGGCCGACGTGATGCTGGGGGCCACCACCCCGAGCTACGACCTCGAGCACCCCGTCGACCAGACCTACCCCATCGACCACATCACGCGCGAGGGGGTCGAGCAGGCGCTCGCCGCCCTCACGGGCGAACGGCTCCAGACGCCGCCCCTCTACTCGGCCAAGAAAATCGAGGGGACGCGCGCCTACGAACTGGCCCGCGCCGGCGAGGAGGTGGCGCTGCGCCAGGCGCTTATCACCATCTACGAGCTGCGGCTCGAGGAGTACGACCTGCCCCGCATCCGCATCCGCGTACGCTGCAGCAAGGGGACCTACATCCGCTCGCTGGCCCGCGAAATCGGCGAGGAGCTCCACAGCGGCGCCCATCTGACCTCGCTACGCCGCACGCGCAGCGGCGGTTTTACGGCCGACGAGGCGTGGCAGCTCGACGATTTTATGAAAAAACTCTCGGAAATTGAAACAAAAAAGACTTTTCCACGTATAGAAAAATACTGATTGTTTGTTGTTTCAAGCGTCGAAAAGTCAAATTTCTCAACATATCATGAAACTTTCGCAATACGGCTACGACTTCAGCCCCGACATGCTGGCCAAATATCCGGCGGAGAACCGCGACGAGGCGCGGCTGATGGTCATCAACCGCTCGAAGGGTACCATCGAGCACCGCATCTTCAAGGATATTCTCGACTACTTCGAGGAGAAGGACCTCTTCGTCTTCAACGACACGAAGGTCTTCCCGGCCCGCCTCTACGGCAACAAGGAGAAGACGGGGGCCGAAATCGAAATCTTCCTGCTGCGCGAGCTCAACCGCGAGCTGCGGCTGTGGGACGTGCTGGTCGACCCGGCGCGCAAAATCCGCATCGGCAACAAGCTCTACTTCGGCGACGACGACCTGCTGGTGGCCGAGGTCATCGACAACACCACCTCGCACGGCCGCACGCTGCGCTTCCTCTTCGACGGCTCCTACGACGAGTTCAAGGCGGCGCTCTTCAAGCTGGGCGAGACGCCCCTGCCGCGCTGGGTGCGCGAAAAGGTCGAGCCCGAGGATGCCGAGCGCTACCAGACCATCTTCGCCCGCCACGAGGGGGCCGTGGCCGCCCCGACGGCCGGCATGCACTTCTCGAAGCACCTGATGAAGCGCATGGAAATCAAGGGGGTCGACAGCGCCTTCATCACGCTCCACGTGGGTCTGGGCAACTTCCGCACGGTCGACGTCGAGGACCTCTCGAAGCACAAGATGGATTCCGAGCAGTTCTTCGTCACGGAGGAGGCGGCCGAGGCGGTCAACAACGCCAAGCGCAGCGGCCACAAGGTGGTCTCCATCGGCACGACGGTGATGCGCACGCTCGAGACGGCCGTCTCGACCAACGGCATGATCAAGCCCATGGAGGGGTGGACCAACAAGTTCATCTTCTACCCCTACGACTTCACGGTGGCCGACGCCATGGTCTCGAACTTCCACCTGCCCTACTCCACGCAGCTGATGATGGTGGCGGCCTTCGGCGGCTACGACACCGTCATGAACGCCTACAAGGTGGCCAAGCAGGAGGGCTATCGCTTCGGCACCTACGGCGACGCGATGCTGATTCTTTAAGAAATTTTTCGTATCTTTGCACGGACGCATCCCTGCATCGCCGGGCCGACGCTCCCCCGAGGCAGGGTGCCATTCACCGAAAACAGTCTGTCATGGCATCAAAGATTCTGTACGTGTGTCAGGAAATCGCCCCCTATCTGCCCGAAACGGAGGAGGCGAAGCTGTGCCGCATGCTTTCGCAGGCAATGCAGGAACGCGGGAATGAAATCCGCACGTTCATGCCTCGCTACGGGTGCATCAACGAACGGCGGCACCAGCTGCACGAGGTAATCCGCCTCTCGGGCATGAACCTCATCATCGACGACAACGACCACCAGCTCATCATCAAGGTCGCCTCGATACCCTCGGCACGCGTGCAAATCTACTTCATCGACAACGACGACTACTTCGCCCGCAAGGCGGTGCTCAAGGATGCCGACGGCAACTACTTCGCCGACAACGACGAACGGGCCATCTTCTTCGCCCGCGGCGTGCTCGAGACGGTCAAGAAGCTGCGCTGGACCCCCACGGTGGTCCACTGCCACGGCTGGCTCGCGAGCGTGGTGCCGGTCTATCTGAAGCGAATCTTCGCCGACGACCCCATCTTCAGAGATGTGAAGATTGTCGTCTCGCTCTACGACGACAGCTTCCCCGGTGAACTGGAGCGTGAGTTCCGTACGAAAATCGCCCACGAAGGGGTCAAGGACAAAAATCTGTCGATTCTCGAGGCCCCGTCATACGAAAATCTCTGCCGCTTCGTTATGAAGTATGCCGACGGTGTGGTCGTCGGTTCCGCAGGAGCGGATGCCGCGGTCGTCGAACTGGCCCGCCGCAGCGGGAAACCCCTGCTCGAGTACCAGTCGCCCGACGAGGCAGACTTTTTCGACAATTACAACCGATTCTATGAAGCACTCCAATAACCTCAGCCGTGTGCTCCGGAGCCTGGCCGTCGTGGCCGCCGCCGGAGCGATGACTTTTGCAGGTTGCACGAAGGTGGACGACACGCTGGGCTCGAACCTCATTCCCGAAAACCAGGAGTTGAAGGCGGGCTTCACGACCCTCGGCGGGCGTCTTGCCAACGGAGAATTCAACCCCAACAAATACTTCGAAACGCGCCTCTACCAGACCGATTCGATTATCTCGTCGAATCTCGGCTCGGGCTACATGGGTACGATGCTCAGCGACACGTTCGGACTGCGTACGGCGGGCTTCCTCTCGCAGTACGTGAGCTACTACGCCGTCGACTCGGGATACTTCGGCTACCGGCCGATTTTCGACTCGGCGCAAATCATGCTCGGCATCAGCAGCTACACGGGCGACACGCTCCAGCCCCAGACCTACTACGTCTACGAGGTGCTGAGCAACAAGTACATCACCGAAAAGCCTCTGGGCGAGGGGAAGAGCGAGCGCGACTCGAACTACTACCTCAACTTCGACCCCGTAAAGGAGGGCATCATCTCGGCCGACTCGAAGCCGCTCTTCGAGTTCACCTTCCCCGACGGGAAGAAGACCGGCCCGGCGACCACCGCCGTGACGATGACGGCCACCGACGAGGGGCGCGCCTTCGTGCGGCGTCTGATGCTGCAGGAGGGCAAGTACAAGGACGACTACTCGGTCTACAGCCTCGACAGCATCGAGCAGTTCATCGAGGAGTTCAAGGGGCTCTACATCATCCCCAAGGAGGATGCCACCTCGGGCGGCGCCGTCTATACGACGAAGCTCGAATCGACCGGACTCTCAATCTACGGACGTAACCGTCTGGAGAGCGACCCGACGCTCATCAAGGATACCATCGGACTGGTCTTCTACTTCTACGACGAGCAATCCAAGGCGGGCAACCTCTCGGTCAACACCATCCGTCGCGACTACAGCAAGGCGACCGTCAGCGGCGATTTGCGCATCAACCTCGACGACGCGGTCGAGACGAACGAGGCGCGTCCCGAGAACCGCCGCATCTTTGTCGACGGCATGGGCGGCGTCCTCTCGGAGCTGACCTTCACCGAGGAGTTCTTCAAGGAGCTGGAGGCCGTGCGCCAGCGGGAGAACGAACTTGCGCAGCGCAAGGACCCGGCGCTCTGGTACACCAACATGGGCGTCAGCCAGGCGAAGATGTCCATCTACTTCACCGATAGCGACTACGACTGGCAGAGCATCCCCAACCTCAGCTCGCTCATCGACGAGATGGACCGCTCGATGGAGCGTCTGGGCTCCTATACCAACTTCAAGAAGCTCTCGGGCATCTCGGACTACGCCTACGCCTACGAGCAGCAGTACAGCTCGACGCTCTCCTACGGCGGCTACATCAACCGCAGCCGCGGCTGCTACGTGCTCGACATCTCGGCCCATCTGCAGGAGCTGTGGAACAGCTACATGAAGGAGAAGAAGCGCCTGGGATTCGAGCGCCTCTCCTACGACGAGCTCACCTCGGAGGAGAACTGGAGCCGCATCGACTGGGACAACATCGAGAAGCGCTCGTTCTACATAGGTCCCGAAGCCTACTCGCTCTTCACGCCGACCCACGCGGTCATCCAGGGCGAGAACGACGGTCAGAACACGGCCCCCATCCGGCTCGATTTGACCTACACGATGCTCAAGTAAACGAAGGTGCAGAACAAGCAACCAAGCAGGAAAAAGAAAATACCGACCGCGGACAACCTAAGTGCGATACTTAGGTTTTCGCGTTTTAGGACAGAGAGATACAGAACATGCAGGAAAATTTAGTAATCGTCGAGTCCCCGGCCAAGGCCAAAACCATCGAGAAGTTCCTCGGCAAGGACTACGTCGTCAAATCGAGTTTCGGACACATCCGCGACCTGGCCAAGAAGGACCTCGGCATCAACATCTCGGAGGGGTTCAAGCCCGTCTACGAAATACCGAGCGACAAGAAGAAGGTGGTCGACGAGCTGCGGAAGCTCTCGCAGAAGACCAAGACCGTCTGGCTCGCATCCGATGAAGACCGCGAAGGAGAGGCCATCGCATGGCACCTGACCGAAGTGTTGGGTCTCCCCGTGGACCAAACCAAGCGCATCGTATTCCACGAAATCACCAAGCGGGCGATTCTCGACGCCATCGAGCACCCGCGCACGGTCAACATGAATCTGGTCAACGCCCAGCAGGCGCGCCGCATTCTGGACCGTCTGGTGGGCTTCGAGCTCTCGCCCGTGCTGTGGAAGAAGGTGCGGCCGGCGCTCTCGGCGGGCCGCGTGCAGAGCGTTGCCGTACGGCTGCTCGTGGAGCGCGAGCGCGAAATCATCGCCTTCCATTCGACCCCCTACTACCGCGTCGTGGCGCAGTTCCACGCCGCCGACGACCCCGACAAGACGCTCTTCAAGGCCGAGCTCTCGTCGCGCTTCGAGACGCACGAGGAGGCCGAGGCGTTCCTGCGCAGCTGCATCGACGCCACCTTCACGGTGGCCCGCGCCGAGGAGAAGCCCGCACAGCGCTTCCCGGCGCCGCCGTTCACCACCTCGACGCTCCAGCAGGAGGCGGGCCGCAAGCTGGGCATGAGCGTCTCGCAGACGATGTCCGTGGCGCAGCACCTCTACGAGCAGGGTCTCATCACCTACATGCGTACCGACTCGGTCAACCTCTCGCAGCAGGCGCTGGCCCAGTGCAAGGAGGAGGTCATCAAGCTCTACGGTGAGAAGTACTCGCGCTGGTATAACTACAAGACCAAGACCAAGGGGGCCCAGGAGGCCCACGAGGCCATCCGTCCGTCGTACATCGACCGCCAGACGATTGAGGGCACGCCGGCCGAGAAGCGGCTCTACGACCTGATTTGGAAGCGCACGGTCGCCTCGCAGATGGTCTGCGCCGAGCTCGACCGCACGACGATTGTCATCGACATGTCGGGCTCGCAGCAGCAGTTCGTCGCCACGGGCGAGGTGATTCGCTTCGACGGCTTCCTGCGCCTCTACTCCGAGTCGACGGACGACGAGCAGAGCGAGCAGAGCGGCGAGGGCCTTCTGCCGAAGATGGCGAAGGGCGACCGGCTGCTTGCCCAACAGATTACCGCCACGGAGCGCTTCACGCAGGCCCCGGCCCGCTACAACGAGGCCTCGCTGGTCAAGCGGCTCGAGGAGCTGGGCATCGGCCGTCCGTCGACCTACGCGCCGACCATCACCACGATTATCAACCGCGGCTACGTGGTCAAGCAGAGCAAGGAGGGGCAGAAGCGCACCTACACGCAGCTCACGCTCGCCGACGGGCGCATCTCGGAGAAGAGCCTCACGGAGAACTTCGGCAAGGAGAAGAACCGCCTCCAGCCCACCGACATCGGCATGGTGGTCAACGACTACCTCGAGGCGCAGTTCAGCCCCATCATGGATTACAACTTCACGGCCAACGTCGAGAAGGAGTTCGACCGCATCGCCGAGGGCGACATCACGTGGGAGAAGATGATAGAGAACTTCTACGGTCCCTTCCACCAGATGGTCGACAAGGCGATGGGGACGCAGAGCGACAAGTCGAACATGACGCGCATCCTGGGCACCGACCCCACGACGGGCCACGTGGTCAAGGCGCGCATCGGCCGCTACGGCCCGATGGTCGAGATTGAGGGTGCCGCGGGTGAAAAGAGCCGCTACGCCTCCCTGAAGAAGGGTCAGCTCATCGAGTCGATTACGCTCGAGGAGGCGCTCGAACTCTTCTCGCTGCCCCGCAACGTGGGCGTACTCGACGGCGAGACGCTCATGGTGGGCATCGGCAAGTACGGGCCCTACGTGCGCTACGGCAAGAGCTTCGCCTCGCTGCAGCGCGGCGACGACCCCTACACCATCACCTACGAGCGGGCCGTCGAGCTGATTCGCGCCCAGCAGGCTGCCGCCGCTGCGGCCCACACCCCGCTCAAGAGCTTCGACGAGGAGCCAGAGCTGCTGGTCAAGAACGGCCGCTACGGACCCTACATCGCCTACAAGGGGAAGAACTACCGCATCCCCAAGGGGCGCAACCCCGAGGAGCTGACGCTCGAGGAGTGCCGCGACATCATCGCCCACTCGAAGAAGTAGCAGCCGGCCGTAGCGCCGAAACAGGAAAACGAATATTCACAAACCCAAAAACCGTATCATGAAGAAACTTCTGACCCTCATCGCGCTCTGCGGGGGCCCTCACGGCCGGAGCGCAGACGCCCACAGCGGCCGACACCGCCTCGGGCTACCGCTTCACCGACCTCAAGGTGCTGCGCACGACCCCCGTCAAGGACCAGAGCCGCAGCGGCACCTGTTGGTGCTACTCGACGATGACCTTCCTCGAGAGTGAAATCCTCAAGGCCGGCGGCCCCGAGATGCACCTCTCGGAGATGTGGATTGTCCGCCACTCGTTCATGGACAAGGCCGAGAAGTACATCCGCATGCACGGCACCATCAACTTCGCCGAGGGAGGCGCCTCGCGCGACGTGACGGAGGGCATCAAGGCCCACGGCATCGTCCCCTTCGAGGTCTACCCGGGCTTCAACTACGGCACGCCCAAGGCCGACTTCCACGAACTCTCGCTCGTGCTGAAGAGCTACCTCGACGCCGTGCTGAAGGCCAACGAACAGAGCAACAAGGCCCTCTCGACGGCCTGGAAGCGCGGCTTCAACGCCCTGCTTGACGCCTACTTCGGCCCGATGCCCGAGCGCTTCACCTACGAGGGCAAGGAGTACACGCCCGAGACGTTCGCCGCGTCGCTCCCCATCGAGTTTGACAACTACATCGACATCACCTCCTTCACGCACCACCCCTTCTACGAGCCCTTCATCATCGAGGTGCCCGACAACTGGATGTGGGGCCAGGCCTACAACCTCCCGCTCGACGAGATGATGCAGGTCATCGACCATGCGCTCGACGAGGGCTACACCGTATCGTGGGGCACCGACGTGAGCGAGAAGGGCTTCAGCCGCACCAAGGGCATCGGCATCGTTCCCGAGGCCGACCTCGAGAGCATGAGCGGCACCGAGGCCGAGAAGTGGGGCAAGCTGACCGACCGCGAGAAGGAGGCTGCGCTCTACAAGTTCGACAAGCCGGGCAAGGAGCTCACCATCACGCAGGAGCTGCGCCAGACGGCCTTCGACAACTTCGAGACGACCGACGACCACGGCATGGTGATTGTCGGCACGGCCAAGGACCAGGCGGGCAACAGCTACTACAAGGTGCAGAATTCGTGGAACACGGTGCCGCCCTACGACGGCTTCTGGTACTTCTCGCGCCCCTTCGTAGCCTACAAGACCACCTCGATTATGGTCAACAAGCAGGCGCTGCCGAAGGATATTCGCAAGAAGCTCGGACTCTGACCCGCCACCGTGCGCAACAACCGCAAGGGAGCCCTGCCGGATAACCGGCAGGGCTCTCCTGTTTTATCCGCACGACAGCATGCCGCAGCAGCACAACCCCGGCCGCCACGTACAGTCACTTACCCTTCCGCAGAGCAGGCACAACCACCGCAACACCTCGGCATACATATTCCCCACCGTCTCGACGCCTCGGACAACCCCACCGACGCCGGGCACTGCCTCACCTCGCCGCCGGGCCCCTACGCTCCAACTCCCCGTCGCAACTCGCCCGCTCCATTCAAGACACTCCCCTGCCGCCGCACAACGGTTCCACCGTTCCGACGCCTCGGAACACCCCGCCGACACCGGGCCACGCCTCGCCGCCGGGCTCCAACGCTCCAACTCCCCGACGCAACGCTCCCGCCCCATTCAAGGCATACCCCTGCCGCCGCACACCGGCTCCACACCGTTCCGACGCCTCGAACCACCCCGCTGACACAGGAACACGCCCCGCGCCGAGCACTACCTCGCCTCACCGCCGGTCCCCAATGCTCCAACTCCCCGTCGCAACTCGCCCGCCTCATTCAAGGCACACCCCTGCCGCCGCACAACGGTTCCACCGTCCCGACGCCTCGGACAATCCCGCCGACACCGGAACCCGCCACGCGCCGGGCACTGCCTCACCTCACCGCCGGGACCCAACGCTCCAACATTCCGCCGCAACTCGCCAGCGCCATTCAAGACACTTCCCCACCGCCGCACAACGGCCCCCACACCATCCCGACGCCTCGAACCACCCCGCCGGCGCAGGATTCAACCGCACCGCCGGGCACAAAAAAATCCGGCTCTGCGAGCCGGACCTATTCATTTGTCAGTAATTTTTCAGTAAAAAACAGGCGATTACATCTCGCGCAGACGAATGCTCTCACCCAACATAATCAAAGCGGTGCGTACCCACTGATTAATCCTTGCTCTCATAACTAACTAAATAATTTTAATTAATTCTTAAAATATTTTATCATTTATGACGGGTGCAAAAGTAATGCACGGAAAGGAAATGTGCAAGAATTTTATTCAAAATATTTATTAAATATCTAAATTTTTTGAATAAACTAACTGCAATCGGGCACAAAACTTGAAAGGCTACGCGGCTCGAAAAACATTTACAGATTAAATTACAGATACATACAACAATGGAGCCGGCAAAGAAGGATAAGAGGGGAGGGGACGGAAATGAGGGGTAGCCAAAAAAACGACCCCGGAAACAGCCGCAAAAAGGGAACTGCCCGTCACACAAGGGAGGTGTAAAGCTACTGGGGGGGAGACGGGGGAAGAACAGGAGAGAAAGAGTGGAACAGGGAGGGAAGACAAAGCGGAAGACAGAGCGGAGCGAAACAGAGAAGAACAGAGAAGTACGGAAAAGTACGGAAAAGTACGGAGAATAGAAAAGGGAAGAGAGGAATAGAAATGGTGTGAACCCCGAAAAATGTCCGGGAAGAGCGCCTCAGCAGCGCCAGACAACCACGCAGTCGTCGATGCAGCGCAGCTGCAGCTCGAGCGGCTCTCCGCCGCAGATGCGCCCTACGATACGCCCCGCTTCAAAGTCGACCCCGAGCACCTGCACGTCGCGCTGCAGCTCCAGTTCGCGTCGCCCGGCATACTTGTAGAGCGCCTCCTTGGCGCACCAGAGCGCCGCACCGAGCCGTTCGTCCGTCGAGAGCGTCCGCTCCCGAGGGGTCATGCAGCGGGCAAGCGCCGCGCCGAAGTTACGCGACACCGACTCGATGTCGACGGCACACCGCTGCCGCGAGATGCAGACGGCAACCCGCTCACGGCAGTGCGACACCCCGATGAAGTACCCCTCGGGCGAGGTGACCACCGGAGCCCCTACCCCGTTGTAGCCAATCACGGCGTCGCGCCCCAGCTCGCGGCGCACCAGCGTCCGCCAGGTGAGGTATTCGCTCCGGCGCCGCGCGGAGCCGAAGCGGGCCGCCTCGGCGCGCTCCTCCTCCGTAGTCCAGAGGTCGGTCTCGGCCGCCGCAAGCGGCTCGGAGAGCAAGAGCTTCCCGGGAGCAACGGCTGAATGGGGTGCCGCTGCAGAAGAGGGTGCCGCTGCAGAAGAGGCTGTCGTATCGGAAGGCATCGCCGCGTCGGAGGAGGTTGTCTTGACGGGCGCGGGCGTAGCGTCAGAAGAGGTGGTCATGGCCGGATGGGGCCTCGCGCCGGAGGGAGTCGTCATGGCAGCGTCACGAGAATCTTGTCGATGCGGTGCCCCTCGACCTCCTGCACCGTGAAGCGGATGTCGTGCGTCGTGAAGCTGTCGCCCTTGCGCGGGAAGTCACGCTTGAGCTCCAGCATCAGCCCCGCCAGCGTCTCGGCCTCGCCCTTGACGTCGGAGAAGAGGTCCTCCTCCAACTCGAGCACCCGCTCGAAGTCCCCGATGTGGGTCTTGCCGTCGAAGAGGTAGTTCTTGGCGTCGAGCCGCGTATAGAAGCTCTCGACCGTATCGCTCTCGTCCGAGATTTCGCCCACAATCTCCTCGATGATATCCTCCAGAGAGACCAGACCGAGCGTCGAGCCGTACTCGTCGACCACGATGGCCATGTGGACCTTGTTGCTCTGGAACTCGGCCAGCAGGTCGTTGATTTTCTTGTGCTCGGGGACGAAGTAGGCCTTGCGGATGAGGCGCTGCCAGGCAAAGTCGTCGCCGTGGTTGATGTAGGGGAGCAGGTCCTTGACGTAGAGCGTGCCGCGGATGTTGTCCACCTCGTCCTCGTAGACCGGGATGCGCGAGAAGCCCGACTCGATGATGACCCGCTTGACGTGCTCGTAGCCCTCCGTAATCTCGATGGCCGTGATGTCGACGCGCGGCTTCATGATTTCCTGCACCTCGGTATTGGCGAAGTTGACGATGCCCGAGAGCATCTCGTGCTCCTCGGGCGAGGAGCTCTGCGTCATGTCGACGGCATCGGCCAGCTCGTCCAGCGAGAGCTCGCTGCGGTGGGCCGCCTTCTCGCTGATGCGGCTGCTCGTGCGGACCAGAATGTAGGAGAGCGGGTAGAAAATCCAGCGCAGCATCAGCAGCGGACGCGCCGCGAAGCAGGCGAAGCGCACCGGCACCGTCTGAGCGAAGACCTTGGGGAGAATCTCGCCGAAGAGCAGCAGCAGGAAGGTCACCAGCACGCTCTTGAAGAGGAACTCGAAGCGCAGGAAGGTGAAGGTGGCGTCGATGACGTTCGACGTCAGGATGACGATGCAGATGTTGACCAGGTTGTTGACCACCAGAATCGTGGCCAGCAGCAGTTCGACGTTGCCCAGCAGTTTGAACACCCCTTCGCTCGAAGCCGAGCGGCGCTCGCGGATGCGGCGCACGTCGTTGTGCGAGAGCGAGAAAAAAGAGGTCTCGGCACCCGACACGAGCGCAGAGACCATCAGCAGACAGAGCGAGACGATGCACAGCACGACGGTATGCGTCGTCACTCCGTTGAATGCTATCCAGGAACCGGTTTCCAAAGTTTGCGTGTGTTAGTATGACATCGGAAGGGGCCTCCGCGCATGGAGGGCGCCTCCCCCATCGGTGGCTCAGTCGAAGAGTGACCCGCCGTGCGGCTCCTGGCGGTGTGCGTTCTCCGACGCATCGTCGCGCAGCACCTCCTTGCGGCCGCCCGAGACCTGGACGACGAACTTCGAGTTGCGGGTCTGGTAGGCGGGGCGGCTCAGCAACGCCTCGATGTTGCTGTAACGGGTCGACTTGGCCCCCAGCACCACCTGCTCGGGATGCACGCGCTGCGTCTCGGCAGCCGCCGCGGCCGGCTTGATGGGGATGAGCTCCGATTCGGCCGCCTGCTTCTCGCGCAGCGTCTGCGCCGTGCGGCGGGGCGGCACGGGCGACATGCCGTGCTCCTCGTCGTCGTTGTCGAAGCCCGTGGCGACCACCACCAGCTCGATGGCGTTGCCCAGCTGCGGCTTCTCGCTCGTTCCCCAGATGATGTTGGCGTTGTGGACCGTGCCGTCCTGGTCCTCCACCGTGGCGTGCATCTGGATGTACTCCAGAATCCGAACCACCTCCTCGTACATGAGCTCCTCGGCATTGGCCACCGAGATGTTGAGCAGGATGTTCTTCGCACCCGAGATGAGGTTGTGGTCGAGCAGCGGCGAGCGCAGCGACGCTTCGGCCACCGCCTCGGCGCGGTTCTCGCCCTCGGCCGTGGCGACGCTCATGTGGGCGCGGCCGCTGTCGCGCATCACCTTCGAGACATCGGCGAAGTCGACGTTCACCAGGTCGCTCTCGACCGTGATGATTTCGGCGATGCCCTTGGCGGCCGAGGCCAGGATGTCGTCGGCCTTGCCGAAGGCCTGCTTGAGCGAGAGGCGTCCGTAGATTTCGAGGATGTTCTCGTTGTTGATAATCAGCAGCGAGTCGACGTTGCGGCGCAGCTCCTCGATGCCGCGGTAGGCCTGGTCGTAGCGGATGCGCCCCTCGACGGCCAGCGGCGAGGTGACGATGGCCACCGTGAGCAGCCCCATCTCCTTGGTCAGCTTGGCGATGACGGGCGAGGCGCCCGTACCGGTGCCGCCGCCCATGCCGGCGGTGATGAAAATCATCCGCGTGCCCGACTCCTCGAGGTACTGCTTGATTTCGGGCAGCGTCTCGACGGCAGCCTTGCGGCCGTTCTCGGGGTCGTTGCCGGCGCCGAGGCCCTCGCTGCCGAGGCGGATTTTCTTCTCCACGGGGCTCTTGTCGAGCGCCTGCTGGTCCGTGTTGCAGACCATGAAGTCGACACCCTTGATACCCAGGTTCCACATGTGATTCACGGCATTGCCGCCGGCACCGCCGACGCCCACCACCATGATTATCGAGCCGTCCGTCCTCGTAGCCTTGATTTCGGACATCAAATCGTCAGTCATATCGTTTCGTAACTCTCTCTTTGGTCAAAAACTCGACAGCCGCACGCCTTCGCGGCACAGCCGTCCAACTCTCTCTTGCTTCAGGCCTCCGGCCCGGTTCCGCCGCCTTATCTACTCTGCGCTTCCCCGGATGCTCCCCGGCTGCGTCACTCCCCGGCTTCCGCCTTACCTGTGGTCTCCGGACGCACCCCGGCTCCGCCGCCTTATCTACACTGCACTTCCCCGGATGCTTCCCGGCTTCGTCGCTCCCGGCTCCCGCCTTACCCGTGGTCCCGGCGCACTCAGGCCTTGTCGCCCTATCCACGCCGGTACCCTCCGCACGCGGGCGTCAAATATCCTCGTCCTCGGGGCCGCCGAAGCTCTCGTTGATTTTCTTGAGCGCTCCCTGCAGCAGCGAGCCCAGACCGCCGCGGCGGCGACGGGGTTCCTGCTGCGGCTCCTCCTCGTCGTAACGGGGCTGCTGCGGCTCGGTCTCGGCCGGTGCAGGCTCCGCCGCAACGGAGTGCGATGCAGACTGCGGCGCATGGTAGGGATGCGGCTCGGCGTGGGGCACCTGGGGCTGCGGCGCCGGCTGCGGCCGCGGCATGGTGCGCAGCGGCTGCCGGGCCGAGGGCTCGGTGCGGGGCGCCGCCGCTTCGGAAGAGGCTGCGGGCTGCGGCTGAGGCTGCGGTGCGGTGCGGTGCGACGCCGGCATCTCGACCACGGCGCAGGCGCCCGTCTGGGAGCCCTTGAGCAGAATGCCCACGGCCGTCGAGAAGGCCGGGTCGGCCACATGCTCCTTCGATTCGGCGGTGATGCCCGCCTCGGGCAGCGCGACGCGCACATCCATCCGCGTGACGCGGCGGAAGAGCTCGTCGAGGTCCTTGAGCCGGGCCGAACCGCCCGTCAGGACGATGCCGCAGGCCAGGCGGTCGGCATAACCCGAGTCCTTGATTTCCTGGGCAACGAACTCAGCAATATCGGTAGCGCGCGCCTCGATGACCGTAGCCAGGTTGCGCAGCAGAATATCCTTCGCGTCGCGGGCCGTGCGGCCGTTCACGCGGACGAGCTTGTCTTCGGGCGCCAGTTCGGCCACCGCCGAGCCGTAGCGCAGCTTGAGGCTCTCGACCAGCCGCTCGGGGACACCCATCGTCCGGATGTCGCGGTTGATGGCCGTAGCACCCATCGGGATGCAAGCGATGTAGCGCACCACGTTGTGGTAGTAGACCGTCACGTCGGTCACGCCGCCGCCCACGTCGACCACCGCCACGCCCTCCTCCTTCTCCTCGGGGGTGAGCACCGCTTCGGGGGTGACCAGCGCATTGGAGAAGACACCCGCCATGCGGATGCCCAGACGCTTGAGCGCCATGTCGAGCCGCTGCATGGGGGTCTTCAGGCAGAGGATGAAGTTGAACGTCGACGAGAGCTTGCGTCCGAACGACCCCACGGGGTTCTTCACCTCCTGGTTGTCGTCGACCACGTAGTTCTGGGGCACACGCTCCATGATGGTCTCGTCGTCGGGCGCCTGGACGTTGCGCATGCGGTCGAAGAGCGCCTCGACGTCGCGCTGGCAGACGCCGTTCTGGGGGTCGAGGACAAAGACGTGGTCCGTATGGCGCGCACAGCGCACGAAGTCGCCCGAGAGGCCCGCATAGGCTTCGCTGATGCGGAGCCCCAGGCGCGCCTCGACCTCCGAGACCGCCTCGCGGATGGCATTGCTCACCAGTTCGATATTCTCGATTTTACCGGCCCTGACCCCTTCGACGGGTTTCGACACGACGCACTCCACGTCGAGCGCGCCTTCGGCATTGCGGCTGCCGACGGTGACCACGACGTTCGACGTACCCAAATCGACAGCGACCGTATAACTCTTCCTTTCCACGTTTATTTATCCAAATATAGTTATCTCCCTCATGTGCGGAGCGCGTCGCCGGCCGCTACTTCCGGCAGACCACGCGACCCCTGTACTGGACACTCACCGTTGCGAACTCGTCCCAGCCGAGCCGGCCCAGTCCGCGGCGGTAGAAATCCGCGAGCAGGTCGAACTTCTCGTCGACCCGCTCGATGCGCCCGAAGAGAATCCGAAAGCGGCCGCTGCGCGGGATGAGCTCCACCTCCAATGCGCCGCTGGGGGCCGTGTGGGCCACAATCTGAACCACCTCCGACCTCCAGAAATCATCCTCTTCGAGGAACTCTACAAAGGTAAGGAGTTTCGTGAAATCTTCGTAGCTTTTCTCCAACTTTTTTTGTTTGCGGCGCTCGGCCTCCTGACGTGCCGCAACGGCCTCAATCCCCTCCTGCACAAGGCGTGCCTCGTAGCGGTAGCTGCGCCGCAAATCGGCCTTGTGGCTGCGCAGCTTCTCGACCCGCTCTTCGAACTCCTTTTCGCTCTCGAAGCGCCACCAGCGCCGCTTGATGCGCATGCGGCGCAGCGCGCGGATGTTCTCGTCGTTCTGCAGCTCGCGGCGGAAGTAGGGGTACTTCTCGCGCTCGAGCTCCTCGATGCGGCGGTCAATCTCCTCGATGCGGCCGTCGACATAGTCGCGCACCGGTCCCGAATAGGAGGCGGGGAAGGGCGGGCGGTAGCTGCCCGTCACCACCGGCACGTAGAGCGACGAGGAGCGCGGTGCGGCGAAGGCGAAGCCCTCCTGCGTGACGTAGGAGTTCCAGCCGTCGGTCAGAATCCGCAGCAGCGGGCGCCGCTGGCGGATGTCGACGTGCAGCGTTCCGTCGTAGCGGACGTAGGCGTCGACGCGGCTCACGAAGCCGTTGTCGGCAATCAGCCGCTCGATGCCGCGCAGATCCACCTCGCCGACCTTCGCGCCGACGATCTTCAGGCCGCTGCGGCCAATCCACGAGCGGACCTGCGCCGTCGAGACCAGATGGCCCTGCGAGGTGCTGTCGCGCACGTCGACCACCAGCCGCGTCACCTCGCGCGCGGCGCGCTGGCGGTGCGCCGCCGCGGCCGACCAGATGATGTATCCGGCGACTGCGGCCCACAGAAGGGCTGCTGTCAGGTATTTGAGCGGGCGGGACATCGTGTGTCGGCTCTCTTCTTTACGGGTTGTTTATCGGTTATGGTCTCTTGTCTAAGGGCGGACCCGCCGGGCGCACTTATCGGGTGCACTTGTCGGGGGCATTCCGCGGGGGCGTTCGTCGGGTGTCCGGGCCTTTTTTCTCCTCCTCCCCCGGCCGGGCGGACCCGGGGCAGGGCCTTTCAGGCCTTGGGGCGCAGGGCCTCGGCGATGGCCTCGCAGCAGGCGTCGATGTTGCCCGCACCGAAGCTCACCACCACGTCGGTATCCATCGCGGCAACGGTCCGCGCCAGCTCGCTGCGCTCGACAATGCGGCAGGGCACCGTCACGCGCTCGGCAATCAGCTCGCTCGTCACGCCGGGAATCGGCTCCTCGCGGGCCGGGTAAATCGGCAGCAGCACCACCTCGTCGGCATGCGACAGCGCCTCGGCGAACTCGACGTAGAAGTCGCGCGTACGGGTGTAGAGGTGGGGCTGGAAGAGCGCCGTCACCCTCCGTCCGGGGAACATCTGCCGCACGGAGGTGAGCGTTGCGGCCAGCTCGCGCGGATGGTGGGCGTAGTCGTCCATGTAGACCTGGCGCGGCGTGTTGATGTAGAACTCGAAACGGCGCTTCACCCCCGAGAACGAAGCGAGCGCCTCGCGCACCCGTGCGGCGTCGAGGCTCTGCCCCTCGTGGTGTGCGGCGCACCAGACCGCGGCGACGGCCGCCACCGAATTCTCGATGTTGACCCACCCCGGCACGCCAAGCGTGCACTGCTCGACCACGCCGTCGGGCGTCACCACGTCGTAGCTGTAGTGGCCGCCGCCGATGAGGCGGATGTTGCGGGCGTAGAAATCGCACGGCGTATCGTAGGCGTAGCGGTAGACCGTGATGTCGGGGTTGTCGAGCAGGATGTCGACCCCCTGCTTGATGACGAGGCTCCCGCCCGGCCGAATCTGGCGGACGAACTGCGAGAAGGCCTCCTTGACGGCCTCGTGCGTGCCATAGATGTCGAGGTGGTCGGCATCGGCCGAGGTGACCACCGCCACGTCGGGCCACAACCGCAGGAACGAGCGGTCGAACTCGTCGGCCTCGACCGCCAGGCGCGGCCCGTCGCCCAGCACGAGGTTGCCGTCGAAATTCTTCGAGATGCCCCCCAGGAAGGCGCTGCCGCCCCCCGTCAGGTGACGGTTGAGCCATGCGACGAGCGTCGTGGTGGTCGTCTTGCCGTGGGTGCCCGCCACGGCCATCACATACTTGCCCTGCGTCAGATGGCCCAGCATCTGCGAACGCTTCTCGATGCGGAAGCCGTGGTCGGCGAAGTAGCGCAGCTCGGCGTGGTCGGCCGGGATGGCCGGCGTGTAGACCACCATCGTCCGCTCGGGACGGAGGAACTCGGCGGGAATCGCCCGCACGTCCTCCTCGTAGTGAATCAGCGCGCCCTCTTCGGCAAGACGGCGCGTGAGGGGCGACTCCGTGCGGTCGTAACCCGCCACGCGCTTCCCCTCGTGGATGAAGTAACGGGCCAGGGCGCTCATGCCGATGCCCCCGATGCCCAGAAAATAGATGTTGTCGAACTCCATAGTCTCTCTTATCATTTCAACGTGCGTCACCCGTTGTGCGGATGCGTCACCCTCCTTGTACGGGCACGTCACCCTCCTTGTACGGGCGGCGCCGCTACCGCTTCATCACCCGCACAATTTCATCGACGATGCGCTCGGCCGCGTCGGGACGGGCCAGCGCCTCGATGTTGCGGCTCATGCGCTGCAGCGCCTCCTCGTCGGCCAGCAGTTCCAGCGCACGAGGCATCGCCTCGGTGCGGCAGACGGCGTCGGGGACGAGCAGCGCGGCCCCCTTGTCGGCCAGCGCGCGGGCATTCTTCGTCTGATGGTCCTCGGCCACGTTGGGCGAGGGGACGAAGAGTACGGGCTTGGCCACCAGGCAGAGCTCCGAGACGGTGCAGGCGCCGCTGCGCGAGATGACCAGGTCGGCCGCCGCATAGGCGTAGTCCATCCGCTCGATGAAGGCCCCCTGCCAGATGCCCCGTACGGGGTGGGCCGCCAGGAAGGCCTGCATCTCACGCTCGTAGTACTTGCCCGTCTGCCAGATGACCTGCACCGGAGCCTCGCCCCCGCCGAGCGAGAGCAGCCACGTCTTCATCATCTCGTTCAGGGAGCGCGTGCCGAGCGAGCCGCCGACAACCAGCACCACCTTGCGCCCGGGCGTGAAGCCGAAGTAGTCGAGCGCCTCCGCACGCGGCGTGCCGCTCTTCGAGAAGCGGCCGCGGAGCGGGTTGCCCGTCAGGACGATTTTCTCTTTGGGGAAGAAGCGCTCCATCCCCTCGTAGGCGGTGCAGATGCGGCAGGCGCCCCGCGCCAGAATCTTGTTCGTCACGCCGGCATAGGAGTTCTGCTCCTGGATGACGGTCGGCACCCCCATGCGCTGGGCGGCCCACAGCACCGGCGCGCTCGCATAGCCGCCGAAGCCCACCACCACGTCGGCCCCGAAGGAGCGGATGACGTTGCGGGCCTGGCGGATGCTCCGCAGCACCTTGAAGGGGACCAGCAGGTTGCGCCACTCCAGACGGCGCTGCAGCCCGGCTATCGGCAGCCCGACGATGCGGTAGCCCAGCGCCGGGACCTTCTCCATCTCCATCTTGCCCTCGGCGCCGACGAAGAGCAGTTCGACCTCCTCGCCGAAGCGGCGCCGGAGCGCCTCGGCCACGGCCACGGCGGGATAGATATGGCCCCCCGTGCCGCCGCCCGAAAGAATAATGCGTTTCATCGTATTGCGTTTGCTGCCGCCGTCAGAGGCCCCGAGGGACCTCCGGCAGCGGCATGTTCCATTGTTTTTGTTCCGTTCCTCACGCCGGGCATGCGGATGCTCTGGCGCCATTTCAAACTACTCCGGCCCGGGGTCCTCGGCTTGCCCCGCTTCGTGGAGGCTCCACCCTCGCCCCCCCCAGAAGGCTACCGACCCCAGCTTTCGCGGTCGAGCGAGCGGTAGTTGATGGCCTCGGCCACATGGGCGGCCGAAATCCGCTCCTCGCCGGCCAGGTCGGCAATCGTCCGCGCCACCTTCAGAATCCGGTCGTAGGCGCGGGCCGAGAGTCCGAGCCGCTCCATGGCCCGCAGCAGCAGCGCCTCGGCCGCCGCGTCGAGCGGGCAGAAGGCGCGCAGCATGGCGGAGGTCATCATCGCGTTGGTGTAGAGCCCCTCGATGCCGCGGAAGCGCTCCCGCTGGAGGCTGCGCGCACGGATGACCCGCTCGCGGATGACGGCGCTCCGCTCGCCGGGGGCGGCCGAAGCCAGCTCGCCGGGGGCGACGGGCGTCACCTCGATGTGGAGGTCGATGCGGTCGAGCAGCGGCCCCGAGATGCGCCCCATGTAGCGGTGTACGGCCCCCGGCGCACAGGTGCACTCCTTGGTCGGGTGGTTGTAGTAGCCGCACGGACAGGGGTTCATCGCCGCCACGAGGGTGAAGTTGGCGGGGTACTCCACGCTGTACTTCGCCCGCGAGACGACAATCCGCTTCTCCTCGAGCGGCTGGCGCAGCACCTCGAGGACGCTGCGTCCGAACTCGGGCAGCTCGTCGAGGAAGAGCACGCCGTTGTGGGCCAGCGAGACCTCGCCCGGGCGGGGCGACTGTCCGCCGCCGATGAGCGCCACCTGCGACGTGAGGTGATGCGGCGCCCGGAAGGGGCGGTGGGTCAGCAGTCCGCCCGAGACCCCCTCCTTGCCCGCCACGGAGTGGATTTTGGTGGTCTCCAACGCCTCCTCGCGCGAGAGGGGCGGGAGGATGGTCGGCATGCGCCGCGCGAGCATCGTCTTTCCCGAGCCGGGCGAGCCGATGAGCAGCACGTTGTGGCCGCCCGCCGCGGCGATTTCGAGCGCCCGCTTGGCGTGGGCCTGGCCCCGGACGTCGGCGAAGTCCTCGTCGAAGCGCCCCGCCTCCCGGTCGAACTCCCTCACCGGAAGCGGCTCGGCGGGGGCTATCTCCTCCTCGCCGGCCAGATAGGCGAGCGTCTGGCGGAGCGACTCCACGCCGATGACCTCAATCCCCTCGACGACGGCCGCCTCGGCCACGTTGGCACGGGGCAGCACGATGCGCGCCAGCCCCTCGGCACGCGCCCGGAGCGCCAGCGGCAGGACGCCCCGCACGGGCATCACCGTACCGTCGAGCGACAGCTCGCCCGCGAACATCGCCCCCTGCAGCCGCTCGGGCGCGATGCGCTGCATGGCCGCAAGAATTCCCACGGCGATGGGTAAGTCGAAGCCGGCACCCTCCTTGCGCAGGTCGGCCGGAGCGAGGTTGACCACCACCTTGCGGCCCGGGAAGCGCTCGCCCGAGTTCTCGAAGGCCGCGCGGATGCGCTGCTCGCTCTCCTTGACGGCGTTGTCGGGCAGCCCCACCAGGTAGAGGCCCAGCCCGCCCCCGGCGATGTTGACCTCGACGGCCACCGTCACGGCGTCGATTCCCACGATTGCTCCCGAATAGGTCCGGACAAACATAGCGCTTCGTTTTTCAGAGGGTCAGCCTATCAGAAGGGGGCCTCGTCGCCGAGCGACGTCGAGGCGTTGATATCGAACTCGCCGCCGCCGGGCGCAGCACCCAGACCGCCGCCCGGAACGCCGCCCACGGGGGCGTTCGAGCCGCTCGCATAGTCGTCGTAGGCCTGCTGGCTCTCGGCCGCCTGCCCCGGCGGGAGCATCGAGTCCTCCATGTCGGCGAAGCGCGCCTGCTCCTTGAGGAAGCGGAGCTTGACGTCGCACACGGCGCCGTTGCGGTGCTTGGCCAGGATGATTTCGGCCAGACCGGCCGTCGGCATGCCGTTCTCGTCCTGGTTGATGCCGTAGTACTCCGGACGGTGGATGAAGGCGACGATGTCGGCGTCCTGCTCGATGGCACCCGACTCGCGCAGGTCCGAGAGCTGGGGGCGCTTCGAGCCGCCGCGCATCTCGGTGGCGCGGCTCAGCTGCGACAGGGCGATAATCGGCACGTTGAGCTCCTTGGCGATGGCCTTGAGCGTACGCGAGATGAAGGCCACCTCCTGCTCGCGGTTGCCCTTCGTATCCTGATTGCCGGTCATCAGCTGGAGGTAGTCGATGATGATAATCTTGATGTCGTTGTGAATCTTCAGACGGCGCGCCTTCGAGCGGAACTCGAAGACCGAGAGCGCCGGCGTGTCGTCGATGTAGAGCGGAGCCGAGCCGAGCGGCTTGGTGGCCGATTCGAGGTGGCGCCACTGCTCGGGGGTCAGGCGGCCCGACTTCACGTCGTTGCCGTTGAGTCCCGTCTCGGCGATAATCAGACGCATCATCAGCTGCACGGCCGACATTTCGAGCGAGAAGAAGGCCACCCCCTGTTCGTAGTCGACGGCCATGTTGCGGGCCATCGAGAGGACGAAGGCCGTCTTACCCATAGAGGGGCGGGCCGCCACGATGATGAGGTCCGAGAGCTGCCAGCCCAGCGTCACGCGGTCGATGGCCATGAAGCCCGACGGCACGCCGTTGTAGGCGCTCGTATTCTTCGAAGCCTCCTCAATCTGCATCAGGGCGCGCGCCAGAATGTCCTTCGACGACTGGACCGAGCGCTTGACGTGGCCCTCGGAGACCTTGAAAATCTCCCCCTCGGCAAAGCCGATGAGCTCCGTCACGTCGGTCGACTCGTCGTACGAGCGGCGCTGAATCTCCGTGGCCGAGCGAATCAGCTCGCGCTGGACATACTTCTGGGCGATGATTTTGGCGTGGAACTCGACGTTGGCCGCCGAGCCCACCTTCTGGGTGAGCTGGGCCAGGTAGGCGGCGCCGCCCACCTTCTTGAGCTCCTTCTTGGCCTTGAGCCGCTCGGTGACCGTATAGAGGTCAATGGGCTTGAGCTCCATCGAGAGCTCCTCGATGGCCTTGTAGATGAGGCGGTGCTCCTCGGTGTAGAAGGCTTCGGGAGTGATGAACTCCTGCACGGTGATGATGCTGTCCTTCTCGAGCATCAGCGCGCCGAGGACCGCCTCCTCCAGCTCGACGGCCTGGGGAGGTACGTTGCCCGCACCCTCGGTCAGGGCCTCGAAGGCCTCGCGGTTGCGGTTCGAAGGGGTATAATCTTTCGCCATGATGTGCGGTAGTGGGAAGTGGGGGTCAATACGTCCTGTTCAACGCCCCAAAAGTAACGATTCGGGCCGAGAATTCAAAACGGAGGAGCGGATGTTTTTCCCCGGCGGGGCGGTACGCGAAGGCGTTACGGCGCTGAATCTCACCCGGTTGCGGGCGGCAGAGGCCTCCGGCGGCAAAAAGGGGCGGAAAAGGGAGGGGGCGGATGTCGCGGAGAATGTCGCGGCGGGCGTCAGTCGCGGATGCCCAGCTCGTGGTGCGAGACGGCGAGCGCCGCCACGCTCAGGCGGCAGTCGGGCACCG
>OLJB01000268.1_pt1 | contig 36398 bp, 35 predicted proteins | sample 1601391 | NCBI WGS metagenome assembly OLJB01 (sample SAMN01915215, study PRJEB22387) | human gut metagenome | isolation source: stool | host: Homo sapiens | place: USA | reverse complement strand
GGGAACGGCCTATTTGCTCAATGTGTTCGGCTGAGATCGGAAATCAACCCGCGTGGAACGGGTGTGGGGCCGAAAGGACCCACGATGCCCGATCCATCTGGTCGCTTAATAAACAGACCGGTTTACTACGCTGATTCCCGGATTTCCGACCTCACGCTTACTTTCGCATAACGGGCAGGCGATCTACCTGCGGTTTTACGAGCGGCGAATTCGGTGTGCTCAGCCACACTCAATCCAACGTAGTAAACCGGCATGGTTTTAAAATGGCACTTAATTACTAACAGCATATAAAGTATTAAAATTGCTCACATTGAAATTATTACTTACCAATACCAAGCCAATTGCACAGAACGTTGGCCCGCAATCTGGTCTCAGCGCATCTCATCGCCTCGGTTTTTGGTTTGTAGCACAACTCCAATCGCTCACACACACTGTGAATGATGGCATCAAGCTGATCGTGATCATTGAGCATGTCATGGGTTACAAGAAATACGTCGTATCCCATGCTTTGCAATGCTGTCATTCGGGTGGCATCGTGGTCAAGCACAGCGCCCGATCCATGAATAACCTCACCTTGAAGTTCGATAATCACGGCCTTCATTGTTATTGGGTTTACGATGACGATATCGCCGTAACAGATTTTCTGACCTGCGATTTTCCGAGCTGAATTCGACAGCGGTGTTAGGTCGTTGACGAATATGTTTTTAAACTCCGCTCCGCCGGCACGCCTCGGATGACTCAGCAACATGATTCCAGCAACTTCTAGCGGGGATGCAGCAATACCCATTACCTGCTGTGCGGCTTCGCAGAATTGTTTTCCCCACATCTCGCCCTTAACCTTCGCCGCAAATCTATGTAATTCTTCTATTTCAATAAGAGGCTTTCTCATCCAAAGCGATGTGCCCTTTCCGTTAGTTTTATTTCCGAATCCGTCATCCCGCTGCCCACTTTGATCATGCTCGCTGTCCTTCTGGTGCACCCGAGCATAGACTCGCTTCCATGGGGCCTCGTCTTGGTTTTCGTCTAGTTCAAACAGACTTTCTGTGGTGTACTGCTCTTCTTCTTCTGATTTTGCCCGCTCAAGTGCCATGTCAACCGCGGGCGATGGTTTAAAAACCGAGAACCATCCGCAAAATTCGTACATAGCCAGAACCAGATCGCATGAAGAAACGCTTCGAGTCATGGTGAATAGCGTATTAAGAGGGTCTGTGACGCTAAAGCCCATGCCCGTGTCGATGGAAACCTTCTCCGTATAGGCGTTGTTCCATCGGATGGTCCGTCTTGTCTTGGAATGCAGGTTGCTTCGTGTTGATGCTGCTGTGATGACTGGCGTCTTGAGAACTTCGGTTACAAAAGGGGCTTGGGATAGAGCTCGCCAGCCATCTTCGGAGCTAGGTAAGCGCGGGAAGAGGTCGCGCACCTGCGGTGGGCAGCGCCAATAGCGGAATGCAGTATTTGCGCAGACGATTTCGTCCATTTGCGCCTCCCCTGGTTTACGGCCTCGGGCCGTGCGGATTGCGGGTAAGGTCGATTATCTACTGGCACATCATGCGGGTAAGTACGGGAAGCTGACCAAACACTGACCAAAAGCTTGACGCAATCCGTTGAAAAGCCGCCATAGGCATGAACGCGCTGGTACAAGCTGTGAGCCAGTGGTCTCTGTCTCCACAATTGCACATAGATTACGCAGGGAATTCAATGAATGAACACAGACGCATTTTGCAAAACGCGCAATGACGACACCTAAGGTGAATTGCGTAACATATAACGCCTTAAGTGACTTCGCTTCGATTTTAGTGTCAAAAAGAAAAAGGCCAGAAGCTTAACACCTCTGACCTGCGCTTTTGATGGTGGGCGATACAAGATTCGAACTTGTGACCCCATCCGTGTGAAGGATATGCTCTACCCCTGAGCCAATCGCCCGTCGCCTTTCGGCAAAAGAGATACTAACATAGCCGCGCGAGGTTTTCCAAGAACTTTTTGCCCCCGATTTTAAATTCGTGCGCGTCAGCCGCGCCATGGCAAACGCCGTAACCACTAAAATCGCAGCTCAACACTGCTTTACAGCTTGAACCACAACGTCTCGGGGTGGCAGCTTCGTCGATCAAGGCGATGCTGTCCAGATCATCGGGTAAAGTACGGGGTGCTTTCGGCACGATAGGGTCGGTTGCGTCTGCTGTACAGTTGTCAAAAGTCATGCTTTCAGGATAATTGCTGCAACAACTATCAGGGCATGTCGTTGCATTTAACGTTTTCATCACGCCGTCCTTCTGCTGACTGAATCCGAGCGTTTAACCCGGGCATTTCGACCATGCAACCTAAATTGATATTCTTGAGGCAATCAATCATCGCTGTCCAAGCGTCTAGATGTCAGGTCGAAAACCTTGACCTTGTCCCTTGCGCCTATTGCGATGATTTGAACTACTTCGACGTGCCCGTCGCGGATGCGATAAATTACGCGAATGCCATCAGTACGAAACTTAAGTTCCCTACAACCTGCAAGAAGACCCGAAAGCGGCTTGCCAATTTCATCGGCCCGAAGTGCAAGGCGCGCAATACCTTTGTCCGCCATAGCGCGAACCGAGCCATCGAGTGACAGATACTCTTTCTCGGCAGTCTTGTCGTAAAACTCAACCTTAAACCTAGCCACGCTCACTCGAACAGCTCCTCGTCGGAAATGGGATCGGTTGCCTCGGCTTCTAGCATGGCCTCGAACCTCTCACGTCCCACGGTATCGGAGAACGGAATGCGCTTGCGATTCGAATCAGTGTCGCCCTGCGCGAGCCTTGCAGCGGCTATAGCGTGCAGGCGCTCCTCTCGGAGCTGTTCGAGTTCGACCGCCATCGCTTCGAACTCGTCGAAGCCAACGATAACAGTATCGATGCCATCGTTCCTGTCTGAGACAAATGCGGTTCTCTTCGAGCGCGACGTCTCGCTTCGCCAAAATTTTTGCTTGCCTGCGTCGAAGTCAGCACCTGTTCGCGTCCGAAAACGAGTTTCTTGTCTATCACGGCAACCATAGCAACCTCCTTTAAAATCTGTCTCTAATACGTATTATTGTTTCATTTAAATACGTACGTAAAGGAAAGTTAAACAGCAATATTCTTACTATTGATTGTTTCGGATGAACAGGGTTTCGAATCGTACTCCAGAGCAACCGGTTGCCTGACAGGGTCTTCGATGGCGCAGTTTAGGGTCTTTGCGAGCGCCAATGCCGAAGAGAGCGAGGCACGGCGTAGGTCGAGTCGGATCTGCTCGTAGAGCTGTATAGCGCGAAGTAAACCCCCGATTGGGTGGCGAGCTATTTTTGCGTTAGACCGGCTGGGCTTTCCCGTGGCTATCAACGCATCCCCATCGCGGATGGCCTTTAGGCTCTCAACGTTGAGTACATCGGGAGGATCAGATAGCAGGATGATATTCGCAAACTCATCGTCCCGCACATGTTGCTTCATAGATGCGCACCTCATCTTGCTTGATACTTTTGCGGAAGGGCAGGCGCATGTGCTCTGGTGGGTTGGTGACGATATCAACCTTTCGCCCAAGTTCCCTCTCGAGCTCATGGGAGAGTTCGTAAAGCGTGCCGAACGTCATGGTGTTGCCGCAGACTAGGCGCAAGTCAATATCGCTATTGGGCGTTTGCTCGCCTCGGGCAAACGAGCCAAATAAATAGGCTTCGCTGACGTCGTATTGAGCCAGCACGCGGGAGGCGACGGTGGATATATCTGTAGGCGAAATCATGGGTTATTTGCCGTTCAACAGTAGAACGTCAGGGGGGCCAGCGTCGAAACCACCGGTCCGGCTTTTTGGCGTTCGGCGAGCTCGAAGATAAACGGGGCGTTTGATCTAATAAATTCTGTCAAGAAATTGAGGTCATCAGCAGTAAATCCTTCGACGTTGGACCATTTGACCGCAGGCAAGAAGCAATCCGCATGGTCAAAGCCAAAGTCAACCGGGCGTTCGACGGCTACGCGAACGGTTCCGTCTTCTCTTGTCTCTGAGTAGGCAAACTGAGTGCCGTCATCAAGCTGAACATAGCTCCAAAGCATGTTTGCCTCCTTAGTGTTAACAGCCGAGTATAAAGAACAGATTAGATGCAGCGTGATGCGAATTAAATTATTCCCATATGACCTGAACTGCTGATTATTTGATTTGTTGAGTTTTGAGCTATCTCACACTTCAGTGTCTTTTTGGCGTGGAAAACCGTCATTGTGCGATGGTCGGACTTTATGTCAAGGATCGTATTCAGATTCAAGAGCCTGCATGCTCAACAGCTTGCAGGCGCTTGAATCCTATAGATTACGCAAATGCTGCTCAACAGCCTCCATGCCAACCTCAACATATTTCAGGAGGCCTTGTATATCGTTGCAGTTTTTGGGCAAGCGATCTTTTTCAATACCAGTAATTTTGGCAAATAATTCGATTGTCAGATCGAGTGCGAAGTCGATTAGTTTTTGAATTTCGCCGTAAGTTAAAGGAAGTCGCCTAACAAGCTCATCATATTTCAGTGCTTCCATGTCGCTATGGGCGAAAACCTTATTTCGCTGATCGCGAAGCATGTCGGTTAGTTTACGGAGACTGTTGAGTCGTTTTTTCCATAAATTGGAAAGGTCATGAGTGGTTATACACACAGTAACCATTTCGTAATGATTTCCGAACAGTTTTTCATCTGAGCGTTGAGACTCAACTTCTTTGGGGTAGAAACGCTCCTCGTCCTTTGCCAATGGATGAACGATTGGATTAAGCCTGTCAAAGTTTGGTCGATCATTAAATAAGGAGATTGCAAGCGCGTCGATTTCAGCAGAATGAGACTTGACGTCTTCTATCAAGTTCCCAATACTGACGTCGCTTTTGGCATCAAATAACCGTGCGCAATTCATGAAACATGATTCGGTTAATGCAAGTTGTGTAAAGTTAAAGAAGCAGCCAGCGCAAATAACTTCATTCTCATAGTCGGAAGATGCTTTAGACAGTTCGCGAAGGATTGCTAGTTCCGTGTTGGCATAAAATGCCTCGTTGTATAGATAGCTGCAACGCTTGAACAGCTCAAGAAGGCCGGCGTTTAATTCTTTCTTGGCAGCGTCAACTGTATGATCCGATTCGTGGTTCATGTTAGATAAATCCTGAGCAATTGTCGTAATAAATTAATCTACTAATGCGTCGTTAAGAATGTAGCCTTTTACATAGTCTATCGAAATGAGTGCTTCAGCACCGACATGCGGCAGCCAAGAGCACTGTCCCAAGCAGCAAAAGCGCCAAAGAAGCTGCAATCCAGCAGTTGTCGCCGGTCTTGGGGAGCGCCGAAGTGGTCGCGGTGGCGGGTTTGGACTTGGACGGCGTGGACACCGTGGTCTTGGTTGCTGTCGTTGTTGTCTTGGTTGTCGTGGTCGCGGGTTTCAGCGAGGGATTTGCCGTGGGCTCTGTGGTGGGCTCTCCTGCAGCTGGGTTAGCATCGGCGGGAGACTTGTCCGTGCCATCGCCCGGCACCTCGTCCCTGTCGGTCTCCCCCGTCGGAGGCGTGGCGACATCGGGCTCAACCACCACATGCGGTGCCACCGCACCGGAGGCGTCCACCACGCAACCAGCACCAAAAGCCCCACCTGCAGGCGCCACAAACCGTGCGGACACAAGCGACCCGCCCAGGCAAGCAACGCCGCCGTCGGTACCGGCCGCATCAAGCCACGAGGCGGCGACGGAAAGCCGACGGCCGGCCGCACCATCGCCAAGGCCCGCGTCCTGCAGATACACGCCGTGGGCGCGCACGCCCGCTCCGGACCCGGCGCCCGCGGCAAAGACGCGCCCGCCGCCGCGCACGGCCATGTCGCCTGCGATCACGCCGGCGACCGCCTCTTCCGTAATATCGGCCCCGCCCGCCCGGGCATCGACGGTGCAGCCGTCCACCACGAACGCCTGCGAGACGTGGATCCCGCACTGCGAGCCCGTCGCCGTCAGGGTCCCGGTACCGCGAAGCGTCAGGTTGCCCCACACCTCTATGCCGCACAGCGTGATGTCCGCATCGGGCGCATGCGACTCCGTCACGGAGTTTTGCCCGGCAAGCGACAGCACAAGGTCGCCTTCGGCGCCGATGGCCTCGCCCGCGTAGCCGTTAAGCTCCAGGTGGTCGGCATCGGTCCAGGCCCAGCCGGGGCCCGACACGCCCGGCTCGTAGTACGTCGCGCCGGCGATGATGATGCTCTCCGCGCCCGCGGCATAAGAAGGCCCGCCCAGCAAAACGCATAGGCAGGCCATGGCAACAATCGCAATGTAATGACGGCTGGTGTAGGACTCGGCAGCAAACATACCCGCTCCGATCTTCGCAGGAGCCAATAGAATGTGCACCAGAAAATGCCCTGGTAGCAGCAGTTATCAGTTTAGCGAGATCAAGGCACAAACAAAGAAAATGTCCCTGAACAGTGCCAGGAATTAGGTGTAAATCGTTTTGCCAATCGGTGAATGGAAGGGTTGTTTAAAGCCAGCATGAAAACGCCCTTGGCCTTCGTACGTCTTATGACGCTCCGAATGGAATCGGAAAGAAAGTTGTTGGAACTGGGTTTCTTCTTAAGCCGGTAGGCCAGACAGTATGAATTAAAAATCTGGGTGATTTGGACTCAAAGATCAGATTAAAGAGATAGTCATCATCGCCATCCTAGTGGACTTTTAAACGGATTATAGTTCGGAAATGATATTAATTCAGAAATTGAATCTATCAGTTTGTCTCTCACCCTAAACAGTTCACATCCGTATTCAAGAGCTGACATTCCAGCAACTGTTTCAGAAGCTACGCTCATAACGGTCCAAGGGTCAGAACCATCCACCTCTATAGGAACAATTTTGTCGGTAAAGTCGTAATGCATCATGGCGTTACGTAGCGGATGTGTCTTATTAATAAACTTCTTTTCATCTCGATTTAAGAGTCTACTGACAGAATTTAAAAAGTCAGTTGGAATTGTTGACTTATCCCCCTTTTTACGATGGTAACCAGAGAAGCGCTCAATGGCTCTCCAAGCGTGATCTAGTGTTAGGGAGGAATACTTCAGCCATGCCGCATCGTTGAAATAACCCGCGGATCTAAGTGCACATACTGAGCTTAGTAACATAAGGAGTTCAGAAAAGAAAAAGAAAATTGAATCGTCATGAATGCCCTGCTTTTCTAGGGATGCAGTTAGTTTTCCATATTTCCAGTCATTTGCTTTTACGTGAAACCGATGGGTTTGATACATCTCCGGTGACGGGAAATAGCTCTTTGCGAATTCCAAAAGGACCCTCCCGGACTTCCCTGTCGAAAATCCAATTTGGTCCTCATAATTATGTTCGTCTGTGCCTAATAGGTCAGGGCTATCCTGTGTAAACAGGTGGGTAGACGAGTAGCTAGCATAAATGGGGGCATCTTCGTAATAAGAAATGCCAACGTTTGTTCTCCCCCAATCGATCCAAGATCCCGTCTTTCTGTTAAAGAGGTAAAACTGCTTGTTGAGGTGTTCGATCACCTTATTTGCTTGGCAAGAATAGGCTTCAAAATCAAAATGCTTTGAGTCTAGAGACTTAGTCATATGTCTTATAGAAGTTAGTCGCGCATCTTCTGTGGGTAGACCAAGCCCCAACTTTCTATTGAGAAAGGGAATTGCATCATGTTCTGCAATTGTTAGAAAAGGTAATGCCGTGAGTATGAGACACGGAGAATTATCTGGAAATCGTTCATGTTGGTCCAGCAATCGTCCGAGAAATATGCCTTCTTCTATTATGAGCTGAAGACTAAATGAATCCCTAGATAGTAATGAGTTCGCGTTATTCATCATTAGCATCTGCATGCAATGCGCTTTCCGATTCAATCATCTTATGGACGATAAACTTCATTTTCTCATTCCTAGAAATGATAATTTCCAAGCAACCTTTAAGCTCGTTGTCGTTTTGAACAACAATTGACCCTTTATGCTTGGAAACTGCAATTCCACCGGGGTACAAATCCCTTGTTTGACAGAATATGTCCTCATCTAAGACTAATTCAATTGGATAGACGGCGCCTAATTTCATTGTTAGGATCCTGAATTTGTACTGCGTCGTGAAAATATCAAAAGCATAATCGGAAGGCGAATAAGAGTCGTTAACATCGCTGAGCTTCAAGGCGGTTTTCTCTACTTTTATTGTTTTTGGGCTACCGAATTGCAGCTTCATTTCTTGAGTGCTCCACATACTGCCTGTTGTTTTGGTGGTAAAAGCAAGTTTGACAAAACGAGCTTCAATCAGACCTCGGGATGCAGCTTTTACATCCTCGCACTGTCCCTGCATGATCGATTCGACGTTCTCGGCAGAATTCGCCAAGGGTTGATCAATTATGTCCGTCCAGAAATTTTCTTTACCTACCATGACAATCCCCCATTTCCATGGTTACCAAAAGTGGCAAATGGTCACTATATTTTGAGCACGGCTGTGATTTAACAATGAGTTTAGTATCGGCAATTTGATGAAGATAGCGACAATCGACAATGCAGTCAGCCAGTTGCCAATCTACAACGATTTGATCGAGAGAATGCCAATAATAAGTGCAGTCTCCCGAGCTCCAATAAAATGAACCCTGATTAGAATTGGACTCTGATAAAAATTCTAGCGCAGGGTTATACATTATTGGAAAAGCAGAACCATCACTATTTCTGACTTTTAGTCTCATTGCAACCTCTTTAAAAAAGGTCGAGTTTAATGAATTGAGCTTTACCATTTCAGGGTCGAATGGATTGCAATTAAAATCACCTAAAAGCATGTTAACACTGCCGGGGTGCAACTTTTTTATTGTATTCAGTTCGCTCACGAGTTGTTGGATAGTTCTTTCGCGATGATGACCCAGTGGATCATTGCGCTTGTCCGGCAGGTGGACAACTGAGATATTCACGGGGATATCGTCAAGGTTCAAAGTGCAGGTAAGATTATTTACCACCGCAGAGGCTTCTTGCCAGCGAATTGTTCTCTTGACAAGCATACTCGTTTTCACTTTTCCATCAATTGTTTCCACTGTTTGATAATGATCATCAAGCAGCTCGGCCAATCGCTGAAAGTCTAATTGGTCAACCTCGGCAAAAGCCGCCACGTCAACGTCATTCAATTGAATAGCGGCGTAAATAAGATCTGCAAGACTCTTGCGAGCTAAATTCCAAAAGAATAATCGCAAAACCTCACCTGGCTGTTCCTATGAAATGAAACCAATCAAATCAAATATACCCTACACTTCAAAGGTCTTTGCCGACTAATTTCACTGCGTTTCTTACAGCTTAGATAACAGGTGATAATTCGGGGACCGAAAGGCCCCCGAATGCCATGCTCTTCCCAGCTAAACAGATAATTTGTCCGAGTGCCCACACGAATCTATGTTCGGTGACAAACCCCTCTGGGGGGGTCGGGTGCATGGGGCAGATCTATATGGGAAGAGAGAACCCCTTCGGGGAGCTTGTGGCGGTCCTCACCGCCGACGAGTTCTTGCTGCTCAGAAAGGCCGTCGACGAGAGGCGCTGCCGCGATGAGGTCGGTGTCGGCAAGCTCGCCGAGAACGCCGCGGCTTATCTGCCGGACCCGGAGTACTAGGAGCGCGGCGCGCACGGCGCCTAGAGAGACGGGTCTATCGCGGCCGAGGTACCGAGATGGCACTGCCGCTGCTGCGACAGGGGGTTACCTTCCTCACGGGTACCGTTCTCGAGCATTGTCGCAAGTCGCTCGCCACGGTAACCGGCTACCAGGACCGGTTCGCGCTGTGCGAAACCATCAGGGTTGACGACCTAGTATTACCGACCCGATTGCTTATACCTTAATTCTGGCTCGGATTTACGTAACTAATACGAGCCAGTTAAAATGCGCCTATTATATTGAAGTCTGTGAGAAACAGGGCCATCGCACTCCCCAGATGTCACTAAATAGGTCTCACGCGTACGCCCTGTCTCCGCTATGAGCTTGTCAGTTTAAGTAGACTTAATCATGCCCCCGTGAGGCATATCCTTAAAGTAATTACATCTATCCTAAAAGTTCTCCAACGGCAGGTGAAGGTCATCAAATGAACCACCAGGTGCATTCAAACTACGTCATGAGATAGCTTGCTTGGACTATCGGTAGATAAGGAGTGCTGCTACAAATCAACATGTAAACCATCGAATCTCTCAGCGCCATATAGGACCTGCTAGTTGTATTTGCCGCTGAATTGCACCCCGCTTGTTTTGCTGACATAGAGTCTTGTATGAAGCGGCAAGAGCGCTTTCTCTCTCAAAGAGATTTTGCCGTTGTTCGGGCTCATGTAACTGTTCAGAAGCCTGTTCAAGCGTCCATTGATATACCTTTGCACTCTGAGACATTTTATTTAATAGAATCTGATACTGATAAATTGAAAATAAGAGGGATTGATAAGCTTCTATGAATTCGGCAATTGCCTCTCCACTCTTTCCTTTGAAGCAAAACCTCGCCTCCATGGCGAGCGATCTCATTTCATCAAGCTTTAAATGCAGTTTGAGCTGAAGATCAGCATCTAACACCTTATTAATTGAGGTTGAGATTGATTGCAGGTACGTGGTGTTAGTCAGCCATTCAAATAGTTGGCCGATAGCCATTTGCGGCTCGTTATCTAGTTCCAAGTCCTTCGCGTTTTTTACGTAAACACTCATGAGTTTATCGACGGTTATCCATATATTTAAACGTCGATTGAATAGAGACTGTTTATTACTGAGACGAGCTTGGTAACAAGAAATGAGCAATGCGATGATTGCCACAATCGCTGAGATGTACTCAGGTGGATTCGTTAGGCCCATTGTCTCCTCCGCCACCAAAATCAATTGGCAATACTACAATTATCGCTCTACATTCAGGATTCTCTGGCAATGAGAATTGCGTTATTGGGGTCATTGATCGCAGTAGAATACCCGATTGATCTGAAAGTCGTTCCGCATTGTAGCTTGTGTTGTTAGTTGATTGGTTGTATGGGCTGTTTAGGGGATAGTGCCCTAATTGATATCTTTTCCTTTAAACGACGTGGATAGCATCATCAGAAGAACGTCGTTGACCATTCGTCCCCTGAAGTTGCAAAGCGCGGTAAATGAAATCATGCTAAGCAGTTTCATGCCCTGCTCATCGATCCTTCCTTTTTCAGGAGGGCAGTAGACGATTAATCCGCACTGGGGCTTTTTACCTCGGACAACAGCATTGAATTCTTCGTTGCTTAGATATCCATGAACAATAATCATTAAAAGCGCTGATTGAGCTTCATCAAGGTGTTTGTTGGTGACATGCTGAATATTTCTTGTTTTAATAAGGCCGGAATTGACCAAATCTTTTCGAATGTCATTAAAATCATCAAGTCCTGCGATAATGGCGATTTTCTTTGCGAATAACGCTAGCCCGAATCTGATCAGGGCTTGAGTAATGCCAGCAAAAGATCCCGCGGCAACTACCAACAGTGCGATGAACCCAAATACTGAGCAGATAGCAGTTATGCAGTCACGGGCGCTATAAAAGATTTGTAGGAGCTGTAGTATTATTTCCAACAATTTATCCATATCAATTTTCTACTCCACATTAATGAAAAACGGACGGGTCCATCGTACGCAATAGCCTTTACGCACAACAAAGCACTGCACGATATGTTTTCCGGTATAGGCTGTTTCTTCTCGTCTTGAAGTTTTCCCTTCGTTGGGAGCTTCAAAGCCCCCACGCTGACAGCATCGCATAGCCTCTTCACCGGTATTGGTGATCTGCCATCTTACACGCCCGTCTTTAATTGGGCTGTATGTGACTTTATATATCACTGAGGACCCTTTCGGAACCGCCGGCCCATCATTTGGAAGATTGATTTGTTTGCCCGAAGGAAGAGTGGCAGTTGCAGTGATGGTTGCATTTGGTTTTTGAGATTGCAAGGGATACTTCAGCTTTTGTCTATGGGTAACGGACAACGCGCGTTCCTGTGCAATTCGCCTCGTTCCAGCTGCGTAAGATCTCGATTCATTCCCTGCTGGGAAATTAATGCCAAGAATGGTTCTCCAAATATCGTTGCCAGTGCCTTTTTCTGCAATAAGATCAAGTTGTTCGATCAGTTTATTTGAAAACTCAAGGAAGTCGTTGTGTTTGTACTTTTCCGCTAGGTTATTTTCACAAAATGCGGGATCTTCGATAAATGGAGTGTTACCAGAACTTAAATCTTCTGAGTACGCTTCTGACAAATTGGCCATTGTTTGCATTACACGCTCTTCAATCGTGAGGTGCGGTTCTGGTAAATTATCAGCAATCATTTTCTCAAGAGTAATTCCCTTTGGATATTTGACATTCGATGGACAGTTTTCTCTTCGCCACCATTTAAAAATTTTCACCAAAGGCTTATATGCATTTTCATATCCTTGATTAACTTCTGTTGTCCAAGAAATATGTTTCTTCGGATCAGTTCGCTTCCAAGTGCCTTCCTTAGATGATCCAATATTAAGAAAACCGTTTTCATCTCTGACCAAGGGCACAACATCAAGATGGAAATTTGCCATATCTATACCGACAGAATGATTTTGAATAGTCGTTTTTTGGTAACAACTGCGTAGTTTGAGGGCCTTTTCAAGCTCATTCAATACAAAAGTCGGAGAATCGTTTGTTGAACGACTAGTTTCGATGACAACGTCAATATCGCAGCAATCCGAATTCTTTTTTGGACGAATGAACGTTTGCTTAGCGTAAGATCCTGACAAATAGCTGTGAACATAAATATGTTTATAGCTCTCACAAGTTTTCAAGTGATTCCTAAGATTCTGGTGAAGTCTGCTTGCTTCATCGATAGTAGATTTACTTGGGTTGATATCTTTTAGAAAAGACTCGAAGTCGGTACTGTTTGCCACAATTCTCCAATTCAAACGTATGTTCTATTATAAGTAATAATATTCGAGTAGATTAATTTATGTGACATCAATTTAAATACTGATTCGAATCTTAGATTGATAGTTTCTGCCAGGGTGTTTTTGGTTTTCCATTTATGAAATCGACCCCTGAGGATCTGTTTTACTCCTCAAGGGTCGATTTCAATTTATATATCAGTTTAGAAAACAGTTGATGATTCAGAGACCGGAAGGCCCCCGAAGATCGTGTCGAAAATGTGAGCCTGATTCTAAATCAAATTATGTAGTCATCATGACCCTAGCATAGAGTCCTTTATTTGGTTTGCTTAACCAAGTACCAAATAGCGAAGACACATTCAAGTGCTTACGGAGGGTTACGTTGGTTCAAAAGTTGGCTTAGTCAATTTTTGAACCAACGTAAGTCAAAACTCATAGCAAGAGCTTACGTGGAAGTAGCTAAATTTTGGCTTCCGTTATTCGCAAGTTGCTGCTTGCGTTGTAATTAAATCAATGAAAGATAAGCATGCAATTGAGATGCTGACCGCTATCATCCAGACGAATGATAGTTACCACTCCCCCATGCTTCAGATTACGGCATGAATAATGCGCCGAGTGTATATCTAAGCGCGGCTATCTCGCTACGCCTTCACCACAGGTGTCGCTCCCGAGCTTGATAGGCGACAGTTCGATGTGGTCTTTACTTGCGTCGAATTGACCCAGCAGGCCAGCTATGGCGGCGGATACACTATCATCGATGTAAAGACCGCATTTGCCTCCACGCTCAGCCGCTCGCGCGAACTCGACGAGCTCGTTTCGAATTCCCTCGCCGTCAAGCTGGAAGAAATACCGCTTGTTTTGAGAAGGATCCTCTTTGCGTACCTCGAAGTAGTCTGTTTTCCACCAGGGAGCGGGTACGTAAATGTAGCCATCCGTGCCGGAAACCACAAGCGACCCCTCAGATTTAGCCGCCTTGCCGAAAACCGCCTCGCCGTAGCCATCCTCGAATGCCAGTCGGATCTCACCAAACGCGTCAAAGCCAGCGTGACCTTCAAGGTCGGCCCTTACAAAATCGGCTGATTGATAATTAGTTCCGAGTAGCTGCAAGATGGGCAGCAACGCTGCTGGACCCCAGGCTTTGGAGCTCGACCACTTGCCCTCAACGCTCGAGATGTCCTCACTGCCAAGATCAACAAGGCTGGTGCATACAGCGCGCACCGACAGAACTCGTCCAATGTGACCACTCTTGGCGAGCAGAAGCAGTCGATGGTAGGCCGTTGAATACGCCGTCTTGATCGCGTCGGCCAAAACGAGGCCCTTTGAGCGTGCGAGCGCCTGCAGTTCCTGGCACGCCTCACTCGTTGAGGCAATGGGGCTCTCACATAGAACATGTTTGCCCGCCTCAAGCGCTCGCTTAATCTGTCCATAGTGCTGATTGGGATGCGATGCAAGGTAGATTGCGTCGCATCGACCGACTATCTCATCGAAATCATTAACCTGTTCGACTAAGCCACAGCCTGCGAGGCTTCCATCACTGTCGATCATCGTGCAGGTGGGGTCAACGCCATTCACGAAGTCACTTTCACGCAGATACTTCTCCACTAGCACACGCTTGCCCACGTACCCCATTCGTAGATGTCCACTTTCGGCGCGAAGCTCGGTGCTCGAGACGCCTTGCGTGCGATCAAGGTAGACTACCTCACAGTATTCCCTGAGATAGTCGAACTTACCAACCCAGTCAGAGCCTACGGTGAACACATCAATTCCCATACGTCTGATGTCGTCAATCTTCTGGCCCTCGTACTCTTCAACGATTACTTCGTCAGCAATCCCGAGCTCTTGGACAGAACGCATGCGCTCGTTGAGGGTTTGGGAAACGTTAATCTTCCCGCGCACCTTGTCGAAGCCATCGGCGGTTACGCCCACGACCAGGTAGTCGCCGAGCGCCTTGGCGCGTTCCAGCAGGCGCACATGGCCCCGGTGCAGAAGGTCGTACGTTCCATATGTGATCACTTTCCTCATGGGCCTCACCTTCCCTTTCGTGGCTTGTTTAGTAATTGCCGCAGTGCTCGAGCTTCGCGACGTGGAAGGCTTTCTCCCACCCATGGGCCTCGTACCAAGGCCACAGTGGCTCTATGTAGCAGTACAGCAAAGGTATGAGGCCGCGCGCGGCCACTTCGACGGCCAGCGATGAGAGCACCCGCGCCCCGACACCCTTCTCCGCGCCAGGGCGTGCCTTGAGCCCGGCGCAGACGGCAACATCGTCGGACTCGGCATAGGTTGCCATATGCGCAGCAATTCCTTCGCTATCCCTAATGACTATGCTCCTGCAGCCCTGAAGCCGCTCTCTCTCACATAACTGAGCCACGAGCGCGCTGACGTCGTAGTGCTTGCCAATCTCCTCGTCGCCGCAGATGAGCCTGGCTATCTCAGGATAGTCGGCCTCGGTCGCCCTGACCGCCGCGGGGTCTGGTACCTGAGTTCCGTCAGCCCGCATAACCCACCCCTCAGACAAACTGTAGTCGGCGAGCACGGTGGCGAGCTTTGCCGCTGCACTGTAAGAGGTCTGGACCATGGAGGGGTCCATTTTCTCAACGAGGGTCGCGACGGCCCGGATTGCGCGGTGGCCTGCCTGCCCGCAGAAGACGACCTGGAGTCCGTCATAATATCGGTAAACGACAGCCTCGAGTCGGCTTTCGTCGAAGACCTCCCAGCACGCAACGTTGTCGCCCTCGAACCCGTAGGTCAGCGCATCGATAAGTGCGTAGGGGTTTTCAACGCGCTGACCTTCCAGAACACGCCGCAGGCCCTCGTCCCAGCAGGCCACTTTCTTCACATTCACGTTCGTTTTCCTTAAAACTCGTAGCTCGATACCGGAGAGTGCTGCCCTCGGCGGTCCTCGGGCGGCAACTGCATGTAGTCGCCATAGATGTAAGTGAGGATCGCGTCGAAGTCACGTGTCCCCATCAAACGTTTCCCTTCGAACTCGTACTCCAACAGGTCCTTAAACCACTCCTTAGGCATCGCGTAACGCTCTTCGAGCGGATTTTCTCGATAGAGGGTACCGGTAGCTGGAAACAGCAGCGTCCTTACGCGGTTGGGGCTGTCGTCCGTGCTCTTGCGCTCCATTGGAGCGGCTAGAGCATAAACCGCCTTTGCGGGTATCTTGGACAACAGCGAGAACCAGGCCCTGAGCGGAGCCGACACTCGGGGGTCGAGTCTGCCGACCTCAGACCATAGGACCTTGCGCAGGCACATGCACCAGAAGTCCTGCAGAATTTGGCCGCCCACACCAAGAGGCACGTCGTCCATGGGGAACACGTCGACAAAGACTCCTGTTTTGCACTTCAAGTGCTCTTGTCCGACCCTCACGTACTTCGTTCCGGTGCGCCTGAGCTTGCCGTACCCCCACCTGTATTCAGGATCGCTCAGATGGTCCTGGAAGAAACAGATGGACGGGTCCATCTCATGGGCGACAGAACGGAACCTCTCGTAGTCCTCACGAAGCATTGCAATATCAGCATCATCATCCCAGGGGATATAGCCCTTGTGGCGCACTGCGCCAAGGAGCGTCCCGCCGAAGATTGTGTACGCAATCCCGTGAGCGCGACACACGCGGTCGAACTCCACGAGCATGTCGAGCTCCAATAGCTGCATGCGCCGGAAGTCCTCTCCTTCTATGACCTTTACCTGTTTCATCTGCGCCCCCACCTAGAACAGACCCTCGGCCGATAGCGAGGTCAGGCAGTCGATAAGCCTGACGTTGTCCTCCTCTGTGATGGCACCGATGTGCCCGATGCGGAACACCTCGTCGCACAGCGCGCCTCCGTTTGGGCACAGCCACATGCCGTACCCGGTTTTGGCGCGCTCGATGATTGCCTTTGCGTTGCTCGCGGGGCAACGGAGCGCCGTCACTGCATTGGAGGGGTTCTCGGGGACCATCTCGAGTGTGGTGCTCGTCAGGGCGTCGCGCACGGCCTTCGCGCGCGACGCGATCTCGGCGCGCTCCGCGTCGATCCCGCGCGCCTCGATCGACCTCAAACGCGCATTGATCTCAAGCAGCGTGTTGACAGCAGGCGTCCAGGGAGTCTGCCCACGCTCGCCGTTGCGCAGGGCTTCCTTTAGGCTCAAGTAGGAGCAAACCTCAGGATTCTCCGCTACCCTTTCCTGTCCGCGCGGCGAGAGAGCCATGAGGGAGATGCCCGGGTGGCAAGCTAGCGCCTTTTGCGAACCCGTCAGCACCACGTCGGCGCCGAGAGCCGCCATGTCAATCTCTTCGGCGATGAACGCGCTCACTGCGTCGACGATCAAGAGCATCTCGCGTTCGCGGCAAAACTCGGATAGGAGCCTCATGTCGTACAATAGTCCCGACGAGGTCTCATGCATGTTCACGAGCAACGCACCGCAGCCGGATTCCACCGCATCCTCGAGGTTTTTCCGCGTGACCTGACGCCCGAACTCAAGCCTAATCTCGTTGACGTTGTGCCCGTGAAGTTGGCATAAGTCGACGAACCTCTGCCCGAAACTACCGCCATTGACGACGGCAACACGCTCAGCGGGTGCTAAGACACTCATCACAGCGGCCTCCATGGCACCTGTGCCCGAAGCCGTCAGGAACACACAGCGCGAGTTCCTAGGAGCGGACAGCAAGCCCAGCATGATGCGCTCGTTCTCCAGCATCACCTGAGAGAACTCTGGCGTACGGAAATAGGGCGCGTTCTTGGCTGAAACTTCCAGTACCTCGCTAGGGCTCATAACCGGTCCCACAGTAAAGTTAAGCATCTGCATTCTCCAAATCTCTAGTTAATTCAGATTTCAATTAAAAGGTGAAACCATCACCCGAAACCAATGGCGGCAGCTCTAAACACGCCTAATGATTGAGTAAACGTGGTGCCCCATACGCTCCTCTTTTGGCGGCAGCTGCATATAATCATCAAAGCAAGACCTCAGCAGCGGGTCATAGCCGCTAGGCACGGGTACGTCCATATCCTCAAAAGGCATATACACGGTGTCTTCGAACCACGTTCGCTCAAAGATGCTCGATTCCGGAGTTCCGGCCCATGAGATAAGGCCAACGTACTTTCTGGAATCGAACGAAGACTCCGTGCACAGAGTATTAAGTTGTTCCTGGTACCTCTCAGGCTTTCCTAGCATTCGGCTCAAAATATACTTAGCTAGTTTTTTTGCTGGATTGATATCTCTGTTGCAACAATCAAAATTGCACGCCTGTAGATAGCGCAACATCAGCTTGTGTGCTGCTCTCTTTTTATCCAGAGCTTCGTTCATGTTGTCGGCTAGGCCGTCCAACGGGTAAATATCGATGAAAGTCCCAAGTTCATCGACCTCGTTGCCGTACTCCCCTACCATCTTATATTCAGGATTAGAGATGCGCGTTATAAGGAACGGCCTTCTCAAACCGATCTCCGGTTTCACGGGCGTGTACTTGTCGAGTTCTGGGAAGCGCCCATCGAAGCAAGCTAAGAACCGCTCGTAGTCTGAACGGGGCATCGCGATATCTAAGTCATCATCCCAGGGAATAAACCCTTGATGTCTCACAACGCCGATGAGGCTTCCGTACATCAGCCAATACGTAATACCTTCACGTCTGCAAACAGTATCGATATCTTTCAGAATCTTTAGGGACTCTAGCTGAATATCCCTTAGCTCGAGCTCCCCCTCAACATGCGGTGCGCTGGACTGCATAAGTCCCATAAAAATCATTTCCTTTCACAGTTATTATGAAAATGCAACGTGCGGGACACCGTCACCTACGGCCTTAGTTTTTTCATGGTCCCTACCAGTTCGTGGCGGAAAAAGGTCAGAAACGCCAAATAAATCGAAGAATACAAGCAGAAAGCCGGCACTGGTGATAGTAAAAATGCCGACAGGATGAAACCAACAGTCAGCATGATCTCAGCAGCACCGATGGAGCTTGCAGGGACCTTCATCAGACGGTTCATGTAGAACTCTGACCACAGGCTTCGGGCGACAATCACTACTGTCATAACCGAAATGACTGCAAAGACGGAACCAAAAGCGTAGACAGCTAATAGGGTAAGGATTAAGCAGGTAAAAGCGGATACCATGTTTACAAGCAGCATCACGCGTTCTCGCCGAAGAACGTTATAGTAAGTCACGCCAGTGATGTTGTACTTGCTGTCAAAAACACAGATGGGCAGAAGGAATATCAGGTAAGTAAATGTACTTGAGTAGTCGGGCAGCCACATCGATAGCAACCAGACCATCGGGAAGTACAGAGCGTAAACACCCGGAAACAAAAGCCCCATGGCGTCACGCGCGGCGCGGTAGAACCTTCGAACCTCATCAAGTGTCGCTTGCCGCAACGAGGGGAAAAGAACCATGGAGGCTTGCGAAACGAACGCAAGGAAGAAGCTCACAAGAGAAAGGGCGAGCGACAGCTTGCCGAATGTCTCAATCCCCCACCGCGCATCGATGAAAACACGACCGATACCAAGGATTAACATGCTCATCACATTCGCGAGCATCATTGGAAAGCCGATCTTGATGCTCGCCCATCCAAGCCGCGCCGCCCGGCGAAGGCCAAGCCACTCAGCTTCCCAAAAGTCGCGCAGGTTCCATGCGCAGTAGCCCAGCTGCATCAAAGTGGAAGCCGTATAAGCAAATACGTAGGGATAAAACGAGTCTATCCTCAAAACCAGCAGTACCAATAGTGGCACCAAGAACGCCAAGCGCTCTATAATCGTTGAGAACGACGACTTCTTCGTCTCGTTCATGCACTGCAGCTCATTCATCATGAAAGTCGCCAAGTTCTGAAGTACTAGGTAAATTGCGGTCATAACCACAACGAACGTACGCTCAGCACCGGTTTGTAAGAAGCTGGACAAAGAGACGATTACGATGGCCATGAATGTCTGGAAAAAGACACCGAAGAGCATCTGGCTCTTAATCGATGCCTTGTCCATCTCTTCTCGCTTCTGACCACCGGTCGTCAGGTAGACTCCCGAGGAAAGACCCAAGTGGAAAAATCCAACATAGCTTACGTAGAAGATATATAACTGCCAGTAACCAAACTGCTCAACACCAAGCAGCTTCGGGACAATCATCGTCTGAATAACTGATAAAGCAAGAGTAACGCCTTGGGCCAGAAAAGCGACACTCATGTTTTGCAAAATAGTTTTCTTGTTCAAAAGGAATCCAAATTATTAATTATTAATAATTAAATCAAGCAAGTCGAATAGCCATGAACGCTCTCATGTTTTTGATCGAGCCAGACTAAGCGTATTAAATTGAAGCTATCACCCCCTGCAGGCAAGCACCGCGTCAACAAGCAAGCCTTTCCATGTGGCATAAAAAGACCTGTGCCGTAAAATGGAGGAGAATTCTCTCAGCCCTCTTGATTTAAGGAATGAGATTCTGAAGTTCAACCATGAATTTATATCGTCCAATAGTAATTCATCCGCTTTTTCCAAGGTCTTTTTTTCAAGGCCAAATCGCTTCATTAATCGGACTCGATCAATTAAATCCTCGACATCATGTATTCTGTCTTCACGCGTCATCTTCTTTCTAGCAGACGCGTTGGCTGCATGTCGGCGAAACTTTACGAGCCTTTTGTCATACAAAGCTAATGTGCCTTTTACCTGGGACAGCTCCCAAAGCATGGCGTCGTGAGCCCAAGATTCTTTCCAGAACGGTTCAATTTCGTTTGCGAAAGTCTTGCGAATACAATAAGCGCAGCCAGGTCGGGTAACGTATATCGATTTAGCATTAATTTGCTCGTGCAGGAGAGCACCATCATTGGCGCCGTTTCCGACATTTGGAACCTTTTTTGATCCGGTTTCATAGAAGGGCTCGACATCGCATGCTAAGACGTCAATTTCTGGATGGTTTTCCATCAGAAATGCCATCTCGGATACTTTAGAGGGTAGCCAAACATCATCTTGGTCGCACAAGAAAATTAAATCGCCGGTTGCATGCATAATTAGCTTATGGAAGTTGACCTTCCATCCATTGTTTACTGCGTTTACCGCAACTGACCACTTTTCAAGCTTAAAACGATCAATATAACTGCGAATAATGTCATATGTTCCGTCTGTCGAGCAGTCATCACATATTAACACTTCGTCAAAGGTCCTATCTTGAAGCCTAAGTGAATCAAGCTGCTCATCGATATATTCAGAACCGTTATAACTTGAGAGTACAAGAGAGATACGCAAAGTCACTAACCCCTTTCCTCAATGTACAACCGGCTCTCCGTTTCATTTTTTTCATTACCCCTAGTCCTTGTCGTAAAAAATGTGGTCAGGAGATCGATAGCAATTACCGCGAAGGCACAGACCCAAAGTGGGCCGGAAAATACCGTGTCATCGAAAATGCTCCAAAGTGGTCCTTGGATTGCAAGAGAATATGTAATTAGCTTAGTAAGTGATGAAAGGCGCTGCCAATTCAGCATTGCCTTTACAAGTAGAGAGACAAGACCGTAAAAAAGGGGGTAAATTACAATGCCTAAAATTGAAAAATCCTGGAAAGCATCCATTAAAAAAGAGCCAACAGTTAAGCCAGGATCTGTTGCCATGTACGAATAGACAACAGTACTTGACCCTAACCACGAGGAAAAAGTCGTATCGAATCCGAGAAAGTTAGAGAACAATTTGATAAATGGATAAAACAGATGCGCACCAAATGTTGGTGTTTTGACAACGATGTTGTCGAGGGCATAGCGAGCGTTTTCAAGTGGTGAACTGATATAAATATATAACCAGGTAAAGCCATCAGGTACATCAACGTTCATCTTGTATTGACTAGACACGCTCGAAAATAGGGTCGCAGTTCTAATCGAGCCAAAGTAATCAAATGCAAATACGACAGCGACAAATACACCGACAAGAAGAAGAAAAGTTTTACCAGAAACCTTTGTTTTCCCAGTGCGTTTTACGTATAAAAGCAATTCAAACAAAAGGCAGCCTGTAAGAATCCAAACGATAGGCCCACGACTCAAATCACAGGCAGTAAAATAAAGAAAGGCTACAAACAGCAATAGGCTAAAAATTTTTGACAGCTTTTGTTTTGCCATTCTTCCCACAAGATAAAAACAAATTGCAATTGGTACAGAGAGTCTGTAAAAATAGCCCCCTTTGAAATCTACTTTCATGCCAGCATTGTTGCTCAACCCTCTAAGTTGCCCTGCGTCAGCATTAGCCTTAAAAGCAAAAAAGGCCAATATTGCAATTAACGCTAAAAAAAACCAATAAATGATATTGTTTGGGATTTTTAACTCTCCGAAACACTCTTTCAATAAAGAGACATCCTTCCGACTGTTGGATGCGAAAAACCAAAATATAACGAATACAATTAGCGAGACAGCATTGATTAATAAACTGGGATGATATAAATCTGATAAGGCGAAATCATAGAGCCCCGTTCCTAAACTCCAGATCATCATTCCGATTCGATTCAAATCTAGAAAGAAAAGAACGCCATCATCTTGATACCAGTTATAGCAAATCAAAATGAATACAATAATCCATATAAAAGCAACGAAAAACAAACTAATCACCGTATGTAATGGCTCGCTAAAAATCCCTAGTTAACAATCTGCAATTGTTTTGACTAAAGACAGTTCTCATATAGGGCTATTAAATTTCGATAATAAACTTCGTCCGAGAGAATCTTCGGCTTCGGCCTCAGAGGTCGCTCCAGCATCTTCTTCATCGCGCGTTCAAGATCCTCAACATCCCCAGTTTTGAACAGAAGGCCGTTTACACCTTCTATGACATAGTCTCGGGCAGCACAGCAATCCGGCACGATGCATGGAACACCCTGCTCAAGCATCTGAAGTGGGGTGAGCAGGGCCGCTTCGTGCCATCGCGACGGTTGCACCATCGCGATGGCACGAGCGGCCCCGCGCAATCCCATTTCTTCGGGCTTAAGCCAACCAGTGAACTCTACGTTATAAGAGAATCGTTTCTTAAGGTCGGACAGCATTTCACCGTCACCAATAACGATGCCTCTGGCGCCAATAGCGGTAACTGCTTCACAGAATAAATCAGCCCCCTTTTCTGGGCTGATTCGACCTATATACAAGAAGCGGTCACGAACTTGTTGAGTACCACTGTTATCGAACTTAATATGATCAACTGGATTGCGCAGGACCTCATAGGGATACTTGCTGTGCAGGAACGGAATAAGAATATCGCGGCAATATTCAGACACAAACGCATAGTGAATGTTTCGATTGTTGCGAACCCAACGGTCCTGCTGTGCCTGACGAGCAACCCGCCATAGCTTTTGAGCATAAGAACGTTTGTCACAGTTGTGACAAACGCAAGCGCCCGACATGGGTTTACGCTCACAGATACGTTTCTCGTTATAATCATAAAAACCACCGTTGGGGCAAACGGAGAAGTAATCATGTACAGTTAGAAGAACTGGGTTGCCTTTCTCAGTTGCTGCGGCAAAAACAGCACTGCTCAAAACCTTTGTCCACGTATGTATATGGATGATGGCGCCCTTCAGATCATTGCGATTTAGAAGATCGCTGAATGACTTATAGACATACGTGTTCCAGACGCCTTTGCGAATGGCATCGAGTTTAGACGGGTTGCTGTTAATGGACGGCATGCCAAGACAAATAGTTTCGACATCGGAAGCAGCAAGCTCATCGCAAACAGGTCCTTCACCGCAGAAGAAAATCACCTTACGTCCCTTGGACGCAAGAAGTAGGGCGGTTTTAACCGCAACAGCAACAGCCCCACCTTCGATATAACCAAAGTCGCTAACGACAACGATGGGCTTATTTTGCATTCCGATGTTCACTAGGATAACAACCCCTTAATGTACTCCCCCAGCTCTTCCTCCCAGCCGGGCATGTGGAACCCGACCGACTCGAGCCTGGACAGGTCGAGCGCGGAGTGGACCGGGCGCGGGGCGACGGGGCCCTCGGCGCTCGCGTAGTAGTCGGCGGTGCTGACCGGCACGACCTTCTCGCCGTTGCCGTTGGCGGCCTCGAAGACGGCGCGGGCGATGTCCGCCCAGGACTTCACGGCGCCGGAGCCGGTGCAGTTGTAGGTGCCGTAGGGCGCATGGGTCCCCAGCACGTGGAAGATGGCAGCCGCCATGTCGCGCGTGAAGGTCAGGCGGCCCAGCTGGTCGTCGACCACGGTGACCTGCGCGAGCCCGTCCTCGGGGTCGGCGACGCGGTCGGACAGCCCCCTCATGGTCTTGACGAAGTTGTGCCCCTCGCCGATGACCCAGGAGCTGCGCATGATGTAGTGGCGCGGGCAGCCGGCCACGGCGATGTCGCCGGCGGCTTTGGTCTGGCCGTAGACGGACAGCGGGCTGAACGGCTCGTTCTCGGTATGGACCTCGGCCGTGCCGTCGAAGACGTAGTCGGAGGACACGTGGACCAGGGTGATGCCGTGCTCGGCGCAGGTGCGGGCGAGCAGGGCCGGCCCGGTCGCGTTGGCCTTCCAGGCGGTCACGCGGCCCTCGGGGGCCTCCGCCTTATCAACAGCCGTGTAGGCGCCGCAGTTGATCACGGTGCCGTAGAGCGACCAGTCGTACTGCGAGTAGGCGTCCGGGTCGGACATGTCGAAGGTGTCGATGTCGCAGAAGTCGAAGTCCTTGGCGACCCCGCGCTCCTCGGCGAGGGCGCGCACGGCGTGCCCCAGCTGGCCGTTGCAGCCGGTGACGAGCGTTCGTTTCGGCGCCATGGGGACGACGTCCTTGAGCATCGGGTGGTTGAGGTCGGCCTCGGATACGGTGGCCTCGTCGAGAGGGATCGGCCACTCGATGGCGAGCTCGGGGTCGGCGAGGTTCACGAAGGTGTAGGTCCTCTTCAGCTCGAGCGACCAGTGGGCGTCCACCAGGTACGTGTAGGCGGTGCCGTCCTCCAGGGCCTGGAAGGAGTTGCCCACGCCGCGCGGGACGTAGATGGCCCTGGACGGGTCGAGCGTGCAGGTGAACACCTTGCCGAAGGTCTCGCTGCCCTCGCGAAGGTCGACCCAGGCGCCGAAGACCGAGCCGCGGGCGACGGAGATGAACTTGTCCCAGGGCTCCGCGTGGATGCCGCGGGTGACGCCGCGGCTGTCGTTGTAGGAGACGTTGTTCTGGACGACGCGGAGGTCCGGGATGCCGAGTTCGGTCATCTTGGCGCGCTGCCAGTTCTCCTTGAACCAGCCGCGCGAGTCGCCGTGGACGGCGAGGTCGACGACCCTGAGGCCCTCCATGCCGGTCTCGGCGACGGCAAGTTCCTTCTCGAATGAGATGTCTGCCATAGATCTATCCCCTCCTACTGGCCCTGTGCGCGGTAGCGGGCCTCGGTGGCCTCCTTGGCGGGGCGCCACCAGGACTCGTTGGCCACGTACCAGTCGATCGTCTGCTTGAGCCCCTCGGCGAAGTCAGTGTGCGCCGGCCTCCAGCCGAGCTCGCGCTGCAGCTTCGTGCTGTCGATGGCGTAGCGGCGGTCGTGGCCGGGGCGGTCGGCGACCCAGTCGAAGTCCTCGGGGTCGCGGCCCATGGCCTCCAGGATCATGCGCAGGACCGTGATGTTGTCCTTCTCGCCGTCGGCGCCGATGAGGTAGGTCTCCCCCATGCGGCCCTTGGTGAGGATGTCCCAGACGGCCGAGGAATGGTCCTCGGTGTGGATCCAGTCGCGGACGTTCTCGCCCTTCCCGTAGAGCTTGGGGCGGACGCCGTCGATGATGTTCGTGATCTGCCTGGGGATGAACTTCTCCACGTGCTGGTAGGGGCCGTAGTTGTTGGAGCAGTTGGAGATCGTGGTTCGCAGGCCGTAGGTGCGCGTCCAGGCGCGCACGAGCATGTCGGAGCTGGCCTTGGTGCTCGAGTACGGCGAGGACGGGTGGTACGGCGTCTCCTCGGTGAACTTCGCCGGGTCGGCGAGCGCGAGGTCGCCGTAGACCTCGTCGGTGGAGACGTGGTGGTAGCGGATGCCGTGCTTCCTCACGGCCTCCAGCAGTCGGAAGGTTCCCTCGACGTTGGTGCGCAGGAACGGCTCCGGGTCGGCGATGGAGTTGTCGTTGTGGCTCTCGGCGGCGTAGTGCACGATGGCGTCGTGGCCCGGCACCAACCTATCGAGCAGCTCCGCGTCGCAGATGTCGCCCACGACGAGCTCCACGCGGTCGGAGGGCAGCCCGGCGATGTTCTCGGGGTTGCCGGCGTAGGTCAGCTTGTCCAGGACGGTGACGTGCACCTCGGGGTGGTTGTTCACGACGTAGTGCACGAAGTTGCTGCCGATGAAGCCGCAGCCGCCCGTGACGATGATGTTGTGGGGTTCGAAGATCTCGGACATGAGGGGTTCCTCCTAGTACTCGCGCGGGCTGTTGACGATCTCGCCGGCGGCGACCTTCCTCAGGTGCTGGCCGTAGACCGACTTGCCGTAGGCCTCGGCAGCCTGCTTGAGCCCCTCGGTCGTGATCCAGCCGTTCTCCCAGGCGATCTCCTCGGGGACCGAGACCGGCAGGTCCTGGGAGTGCTCGACGGCGCGGACGAACTCCGCGGCCTCGTGCAGGCTCTCCATGGTGCCGGTGTCCAGCCACGCGTAGCCTCGGCCGAGGGTGACGACGGACAGCGTCCCATCCTCCAGGTACATCTGGTTGAGCGTGGTGATCTCCAGCTCGCCGCGCGCGGAGGGCTGGACCTCGTGGGCCTTGGCGGCGACGTCGCCCGGGTAGAAGTACAGGCCGGTGACGGCGTAGGAGCTCTTGGGCTCGGCTGGCTTCTCCTCGATGGAGACGGCCCTCCCCTCCCCGTCGAACTCCACGACGCCGAAGCGCTCGGGGTCGTCCACGTGGTAGCCGAAGACCGTGGCCCTCCCCGACTCGGCGTTCTGGACGGCGCGCGTCAGGTGGCGCGACAGGCCGTTGCCGTAGAAGATGTTGTCGCCGAGCACGAGCGCGCACGGCTCGCCATCAATGAAGTCCTCGCCGATGGTGAAGGCCTGCGCCAGGCCGTCCGGGCTCGGCTGCTCGGCGTAGGACAGGCTCACGCCGTAGCGCGAGCCGTCCCCGAGCAGGCGCTCGAAGTTGGGCAGGTCGGTCGGCGTGGAGATGACCAGGATGTCCCGGATGCCCGCCAGCATGAGGGTGGACAGCGGGTAGTAGATCATGGGCTTGTCGTAGACCGGCAGCAGCTGCTTGGAGGTCACGAGCGTGAGCGGGTACAGGCGCGTGCCGGACCCGCCGGCGAGGATGATGCCTTTCATATATTCCGTCCTCTACAATCGAAAATAGTTATAAATCGAGCGGTTAGTAAGAGTTTGATATTCTATTAAGTTAATCCTTCTCAATATTAACGAAAGAAGCAATTGATGAACAACCGCAAGGACACAACCCGTAGAGACGACATAACGAACGTAAGGGCCCTTGCAATATTCCTTGTAGTCCTAGGCCACAGCATTATTCTGTATTCAAGTGCGTGGGGATATTATCCAACTGAACAAAAATCAATTCTGTTGGATAATCTCAAATTCTTAATAAACGGAATCCAGATGCCCTTGTTCTTTTCGTTATCTGGCTTTTGTTTTTTATGGAGCTGGAATCGATCAAGCGATTTTATAAGTCAGATCATTAAAAAAGCTCAACGCTTAATTATCCCCTATATCATGATTGGAATATGTTGGCTCTTCCCCATCAGGATGCTCGTTAAGTATCCCTATTACAATGGCCAAACTATACCGCACATCATCTTTAAATCAATTCTGTTGGGCGAAGACAACGGTCACCTTTGGTTTCTCCCGACTCTTTTTTTCATTACAGCAGCCACGTCGTGCATCTTTCAAATACTCGAAAAGAGCCCTCTAACAAGTTTTAAGGTTCCGATAGTTTTCGGCGCTTCAATTTATCTTTACCATTTTGGAATACCATCAGCGAACAGGTATATCAATTTGGCAGAAGCAAATGCGATATGGTTTGCGCTTGGCCTAACAATCCACTACTTGGAAGCAAACAAATGGTTCGAGAGTTATAAAAGGCGTAAAAGCCTATCAATAGTCCTAATACTATTATTCCTTGTAAACTTACTAAAACAAGTTGTGCCCCCCATTGCTTCCACCGCCCTTACTTGCATGGCGGTTGCATCAATTTATTGCGTCATCCCCCAAAAGGCAAACCTACTAACCGAAAAGATTAGCAAAAACAGTATGGGAATATATCTTTTTCATTCTCCACTGGTTTACATTTCTTTTACCTACTGGCCCAACATAGCCCCAATGGCGATGGCAGCAATTAACCTGATTGGATTTGGATCAGTCGCCTATATGTTGACAAATCTAATTCGAGCCACAAACATGGGTTGGATAATCGGGGAAACGCCAAAGGCATCACACGATAAGAAACAGGGAAAGCAATAGCCAAGGAATACAGCTAATTAAACTGTTTCTTCCATTTATCGATGCTCGTCCAGGGAAGATTAATCTCAGTTTTAACGGGATGGTTTACCCAATCAGCTAATTTATGGAGATAGCCGTCCTCGCGTTCAAGAACGGGAAGCCCCGTATCCTCACCGATCTGACGGGCTCGATTATCAATTGCAATGATTAGGGAGCGATGACCTCCATTTAAACAGCGAATGCCCGCATGGAGACGCGTCCCCACATAATCAAACTCCTCGGTTTCAATTACACGATTAAGGTCTTCGATATTGGGGCCAATAACATTAAATTGCGTCAGATCGACTATTTGATCAAGACACCAATCAACATCATGGCTTCCTTGAACCCAGATCGTTACCTTTTCGTATTCCGACGACAGCAATTCCAGCATCTTACGGTCACGTTCCGCATCGAAACAATAATCGGTAATTGACGTAACAACGTTTTTAGAACGCTTGGAGGAAATCTCGAGTTGCTTAGATGGGGTTAACGACCACATGGTCGGACATGCGGTATTAAGAACATTCTCTATGCCAATAGAGTTAAGCCTCTTCTTAGTCATTTCATCTCGAACACTATGAAGATATTCATCGGATAGCAAGGTTTTATAGAACTTCTTTGTATAGGCGTCGATAGCATCGTCCACCCCAATGTCAGACATGCCCACGCCGAACAAAACAACATTTCTATTATTGCCCAACCGCTTGGCAAGCGCCCATTGCTGCTGATCAGCCATATGCGTATACAGAATATTTGTGCCGCACAAGAGCTTTACGTGTTCAGGATACATTTCAAGCTCTTTGGAATCAGAACCACCCTTAAAAAGGGTGGTTTGCTCTTAGGGTATAACCCACGGGCCCCGGGCTCGCGTCTAAAGGCGCGGGCCCGGACTTCGTCCAGGCCTAGTGCATCTTGACCCGTGGCGCGCCGGTCGAACCGGCAGGATCACCTCCTCTTGAAGGGGTCCTCGTACTCCTTCACGCTCAGCTTGTCCAGCGCGATGTCGTGGGACTCCTGCTCCCTGATGTACTTGGCGATCGTCGCCTCGTTCAGGCCGACGGTGGACACGTAGTAGCCCTCCGCCCAGAACTTCCTGTTGCCGAACTTGTACTTGAGGTTGGCGTGCCTGTCGAATATCATCAGCGAGCTCTTCCCCTTCAGGTAGCCCATGACGCTCGCGACGCTGTGCTTCGGCGGGATCGCCAGCAGCACGTGCACGTGGTCGGGCATCAGGTGCCCCTCGATTATCTCGATCCCCTTGTACTCGCACAGCTTCCTGAGGATCTCCCCTATGTCGCTCCTGATTTGGTTGTAGATCACTTTGCGCCTATACTTCGGCGTGAACACGATGTGGTACTTGCACATCCACTTCGTGTGGGAAAGGCTGTAGGCCTTCTGGGCCATGGCGACCACCCCTTCGACTCGAATTCTTGACGGCCTGAACAATCGTCAATATCGGTCGGAGGGGTGGCTTTGTAAAGCCGTTTGTCTCCACCCGCGTAGCGGGTGGTTTAAAGCTGGCCGCTGCGCGGCCAGCAGACTAAAGTCTTGAAAATAAAAATACCCCCGATTCCAAGTGGAAATCGGGGGTATCTCATCGGGTGGCTTTCAAGCAGTTTGCAAAACTGCAGGTCGCAGACCTTCATTGCTAGTAGGAGAAATGAGTAGTCTCGGGTGGCTTGCCCATGAGTTGACGAATAAGTTGGAGCTTCGCCATTGGCTCAATCGCTTCGCGCGCTCGATAAACTTGTTTAGTAAAAGGCGGATCGGTCACCGATGGACGCACGACGAGAAACACGTACCTCCAGTGGTTCAAGCACGGCGCGCGTGAGGATCTCTGCAAGCAACCGCCTGGTACGCTACTGTTGCCAGCGTGGCTTAGCGGACTGGCGAATCCCGCCCCGTGCGCGTCATCATCCAATCAAATGCCCTGGCAAGCAGCAGCACCGCCAATCACACTACGTTCTTACGGCGCCCTCTGCGATAAAATTAGCGAATTGTGTTTTCACCTCGCAGCTACGGAGACATTAGATGATTACTCTGGACAATCTTCGCGACGCACTTAGGGCTCTGTGCTACGAGCCCTCGGGCGACGGCACCGTTTATCAGAAATCCTGGGAAGAGACCAGCGCGCAAATCACGGTCGATTTTTCCAAGAAACGCATCGGCTACCCGAAAGACCTGGGGTTCAAAGTCAACAAAGACACAACTTGTAACTTTTCCGATAACGAGAACTTCGTCGTACTCGCCTGCGTAACCATGCTCCTCGACAAAGGATATCGCCCCGAATCACTTGAGCTGGAGCGCGAATGGGCCCTTGGGCACGAACAAAAGAGCGGCCGCGCTGATATCTGCATTAATGACGAGAGGGGCGACACACTCGCAATCGTCGAATGCAAGACCCCTGGAACCGAGTTCAAAAACGAATTCAAGAACATGCAGTCAGACGGAGGGCAACTCCTCTCCTATTGGCAACAAGAGCGCGCGACTCGCTGGTTGGTACTCTTTGCATGCGATTTCATCAACAACGAAATCGTGCCAGACCAGGTTTCAATTAACTGCAGCGATGACGAGAACTTCATCGCGCTCGCCAAACGCGATGACACCATTGCGCTCTACCGCGACGCCCATACAGTGGAACAGCTCCATCAAGTTTGGACGGAAACGTACAACCAACAAGTCGAGGGAAACATCCTCTTTGGCGATAGGTCGACGGCATACCACCCGATGGTTCCTCCCCTTCTCAAGAAGGACCTTGTCGACTTCAGGGCCGAAGACAGCATCGTCAACCGCTTCGAGGAAATCCTCCGCCACAACAACGTCTCCGATAAAGAGAACGCCTTCAATCGCCTTATCGCGCTCTTTATCGCGAAGCTCCAAGACGAGCTCTCGAAAATGCCAACCCAGGAGATTGAGTTCCAATACCGCCAAGGACGCGACACCTACGAAACGCTCCAGGACAGGCTCCAGAGACTCCACTCAGACGGCATGAGAAAGCTCATGCGGGAAGAGGTCCTGTACGTTCCCAACGACTACGCCGAAAACCTCATAAGCAACTATACGGGCCAGCACCGCAAGAAGCTCATCGAGGAGCTGAACGGCACGCTGCGCAAGCTCAAGTTCTATACCAACAATGACTTTGCGTTCAAAGACGTCCACAACGAGGAACTCTTTCTTCAGAACGGCAAGGTACTCGTAGAGACGGTGCAACTTCTACAGCCGTATCGCATCGTAGGAACTCAAGACATTCAATTCTTGGGCGACCTCTTCGAACAGCTCCTTAATCAGGGCTTTAAGCAAAACGAGGGCCAATTCTTCACACCTGTGCCCATCACCCGTTTTATTTGGAAGTCACTCCCACTCGACAGCATCGTGCAGGACGAGGCTGGTGCCGTGCACTATCCACGCGTTATCGATTACGCCTGTGGCGCGGGGCACTTTCTCACAGAAGGATTCGAAGAAATCTCCGACGCCGCATGCCAATATGATCCGACCATAGAGGATGACCTCGGAGACGCCGACTGGGTCAGAGACAATCTCGTCGGCATCGAGAAGGACTATCGACTCGCTCGCGTTTCCAAGGTCTCGTTCTACATGCATGGCGCAGGGCAGAGCAACGTGGTCTTCGGCGACGGACTTGAAAATTATCCCGACAAGGGAATCGACAGCCGAACCGACAGGGGACGCTTCGACATTCTTGTCGCCAATCCCCCGTACTCTGTAGCGGCCTTCAAACCGCATCTCAAGCTTCACAACAACGAACTCAAAGTGCTGGAAACCATCAGCGATAGCGGCTCGGAAATCGAGACCCTCTTTGTCGAGCGTGCGGCACAGCTTGTTCGGCCCGGAGGCTACGCCGCCATCGTCCTCCCCACCTCGATCCTCGACAAGAGCACGAGCTCGAGTTTCATGGCCGCACGCGATGTGCTTTTGAGCTCCTTCGAGATCGTCTCCATCGCCAGGTTTGGATCAGGCACATTCGCGGCCACAGGAACAAACGTCGCAATTATGTTCCTACGTCGCTTTGACGAGATCCCGCCCCGCAATGCGAACGCACTTGATTTCGTTGACGCTGTTTTTGAGCGCAGGAAGCTCACTGGCTGGAGAGACGAAAGCGCTTTCAACGCTTATCTCGGCACAATTAATGTAGACGGAGATACTTACCGGGCTTTTCTCGCAGGAGAGGTTAACTGGAACGAATGGGCAAACACTCGCCACTTCAGCGTTTATTGCCATCTTTTCGAATCATCGAAGGAGCTCAAGACCCTTCGGAAGAGCAAGACTTGGAAGGCGGCCGACAAGAACTCACGGCTCAAAGCAGAGAACGAGCTGTTCTATCGCCATGCGCACAAGGAAGAGCGCAAACGCCTGCGCGTTTGGGGTCTCGTCTGCGGTGAACAGACGCTCATCATCAACTCACCTAACACGACCAAGGAAATCGCCTCTTTCCTTGGCTACAAATGGAGCAATCGCAAAGGCAACGAGGGGATACAGCCCATCGATGGTGAGGGCGTGCTCTATTCGGACAACGAATCGGACGACACGAACTCGCTAAGCGGCATCATCAGAGCATGGTTCTCCGGCGAGCAGGTTGAGCCCGGCGACCTTGCCCAGTACTACTACTATGCCAAGACCGCCGATTTCATTGACTTTGATGCCGATAAGTTCGACGAGACTCTTACGATTCCCCGCTCTTTCTACAAGCCCCGCTCGTTCGCCCAGGGCACCGTAGTCAAGACGCTTAGAGACATCACATCCTACGTTACCAACAGCGTGGCCCAGAGTTCCATCACCACCGACACTTACGTAACAACGGAAAACATGGTCAAGGACCGTGGCGGCATAACCACCTATAGTGGAGAGCTTCCGGCAAGTGCTGGCACCGCATACAAGAAGGGAGACACGCTCGTCTCCAATATTCGCCCCTATCTGCAGAAGATTTGGCTCGCAGACCGCGATGGGGCGTGCTCCAAGGACGTTTTGGTATTCCGAAGCATAAATACCGACAGCCTATTGCCCGAGTTTCTCCATCTGCTCCTGTGGCAGAAGGACTTCTTCGACTACGATATGTCCACCTTCACGGGAACCGGCAGGCCTCGCGGAGACAAGGATGAGCTGCTCAAATACCCCATCCCAGTCCCGACGCTCTCCGAGCAGAGAGCCCTCATCGACGATTTCAATCGCTTAACAGATGAAATCAATAGCAAACGACAGCAAATCGCCGCTCTCAAGGAGAGCGTCAAATCACGGTTTGTCGAGATGTTTAGAACCAAGACACACGCATCATGGCCAATCGAAACAATCGGCAACTACAGCATAGAAATGCACTACGGCACTTCAGCAAAAGCCGGCGCCGATGGCGATTATGTCTACATCCGAATGAACAATATCACCGACGACGGCATCCTTGACCTAACCGATACAAAGCGAATCACCCTAAAGGGCCAAGCTCTCGAAAATGCTACCGTCCGCTATGGCGATATGCTTTTTAATCGAACCAACAGCATTGACAAGGTTGGGAAAACTTGCGTTTTTCATCAGTCAGAGACCATGGTTATTGCTGGGTACATCGTGTGCGTAAGGTTCGCTGACCACAGCTCTGCCGAATATGTATCTGGTTACCTGAATTCAAAGGAAGGAAAGCGAGTCCTTCGTAATATAGCGAAGGGAAGTGTCCATCAGGCAAATATCAGCGCAGCAGACTTGGCCGCTATCCCCATTGCAATTCCCCCGTTGTCCCTCCAACAGGAGTTCGCCGACTTCGCTGCCGAGGCGGACAAATCGCAATTTGCACTCGAGCAAGAGGTCGACGCCCTTTCCGCAGAGCGCGACGCCCTTCTAGACCGATTCCTCGCGTGATACGTTCCTCCCATCCATATCGGGATGGGAGGAACTGATGCACACGACGATCGAAATAGCAAACGCGGTTCTCACAAAAATGCAGGCACTCGTTAGCGGCGAAGTGCTTTCGTATCTCGAGAGCGTCCTTATGAGCGAACTCAGGGGCATCGAACTTGAAGTGAACGCGCTCAGCAATGTCGAAGACGAGGCCTCAAAGTACATGGAGCGATTCCTCGCAGCCAAAACCATCGAGGGATGCTCGCCTAAGACCATCAGGTACTACAAGGCCACACTTACAAGGGCGCTCGAAGCAATCAAAAAACCAATTGTCCGGATTAGTTCAGATGACTTACGAACATACCTGAGCGAATATCCCATGGGTAATAACGCAGGGAGCATCACCGTCGACAACGTCAGGCGCATCCTGTCGTCATTCTTCTCTTGGCTTGAAGACGAGAACCATATACTCAAAAGCCCTGCACGACGCATTAAAAAGATTCGCTCAAAGAGAACGGTCAAGTCCGTATATTCTGATGAAGAACTTATAGCCCTCACAGACGCCTGTTCTTGCAAGAGGGATCTGGCAATCATCAACCTTCTTAGTTCAACAGGGATGAGAATAGGCGAACTCGTCTCGCTCAATCGAGAAGACGTTGATCTAAATCGGCGAGAGTGCATTGTACTCGGAAAGGGCAACAAAGAGAGAGTCGTCTATTTTGATGCGACTACAAAGCTGCACCTAAACAACTACCTGCAAGAACGCAGCGATAACGTCGCCGCGCTATTCTGTAGTCTCACAAAGCCGAGTTCTAGGCTGCAAGTAAGCGGAGTCGAGCTCCGCCTTCGCTCCTTGGGAACAAAAGCAGGCGTCAAACACGTCCACCCACATAAGTTCAGGAGAACGCTGGCCACCAAAGCAATTGGAAAAGGAATGCCCATCGAGCAGGTGCAGAAGCTGCTTGGCCATCAAAAGATTGATACAACGTTGATGTACGCAATGGTCGATCAGGACAACGTAAGGGACTCTCATAGAAGGTATATCTGTTAAGTCAAATCACGGTTTGTAGAGGTATTTGGCGATCCGGTCAATGGTAAAAAATGGCCTTTCGTTAGGCTTGAAGACCTCTGTACCAAGTTGGGTTCCGGAGCAACGCCACGAGGTGGCAAAACGGCATACAAGGCCGAAGGTGTTCCGCTGGTCAGAAGTACGAATGTTCACAACGGTCGTTTCGTGTGGAAGGACCTTGCTTGTATTGATGATGAACAAGCCGCAAAACTAGAAGGCGTCACGCTGATGAAGGGTGACGTGCTTCTGAATATTACTGGCGCTTCGGTTGCTCGTTCATGTCTTTTGCCAGATGAATTGGCTGGTGGACGTGTTAATCAGCATGTCTCAATTGTCAGAGTCGACCAAAAACGGATGCTGCCGGTGCTATTGAACACGGTGCTGATCAGCGATTCGTATCAGAGACTCCTGCTAAACGGCTCAAGAGCGGCTGGAGCAACAAGGGAGGCAATTACCAAAGAAGCTCTAAAGAGAATGACGGTTCCCTTGCCTCCCCTTGAGCTTCAGCAAGAGTTCGCCTCTTTCGTCGCTCAGGTCGACAAATCGCAATTTATCATCCACCAAGATCTTCACGGCTTTTGAAAAGACAGATAGTTACATGTCCAACGCTACAGAAGCCCGAGGACCGTCGCCTTTGATAGCATCTCGTAGGCTCGCGGATATGTCTCTTTGTCGCGCTCGGCCATAAATGCCCAGTTCGCCGTCACGTCAGCCGCCCTCACCATAGCCACCTTGGAGGAGTCGACATAGGAGACTGGAATCTTGGGCAGCCAGTCGCTAAATACAGGAGGGTAGGAGGTCTGCCACGTTGGGTTGAACATGCCGCAGCGCAGCTCCTCATCAACCGATTCTGCCAGGTTGTACTTTCCGTCGATCGAAGTCGAATGCTCGTCAACCACAACAGAAACTGCATCAACCTCGCTCGCGGCAATTCCCTGAAGCCTCAGCGCGTCAACGATGCCGGACTTCACGCCACGCTTTAGAGCGTAGTCAAGATACCTTTGCTTGCGCCTTTTCGAGCTTGAATTCTCAGAGCAACTGCAACACCCCTGAGTAGTGGACCTCGTAGGGCGTCCTGAACCCCAGGCGCTTGTGGGGCCTGCGGTTGATGGCATCGTACACCCGCTCGACCTCCTCGTCCGAGACCGCAGAGAAGCCGGTCCCCTTCGGGAAGTACTCGCGCAGCAGACCGTCTGTGTTTAGTCAAGCCTGATTTTCGGGTTGGGGCTGCGGTGGAAATTGGAGTGGGTATGATGAATTGGACACCTAGTTAAGAGCGAAAGGTGTTCAAGAT
>OLJB01000259.1_pt1 | contig 37324 bp, 29 predicted proteins | sample 1601391 | NCBI WGS metagenome assembly OLJB01 (sample SAMN01915215, study PRJEB22387) | human gut metagenome | isolation source: stool | host: Homo sapiens | place: USA | reverse complement strand
TCGGCGAGCATACGCAAGACACCCGCGCCGTAGTGCATCGCCATATGCACAAAATCGTTGATGAGCGTTCCCCTGTCCTCGACGCAGGTCAGGTACCCGAGCCGCACGGCGTTCCAGACATCGGCGCTGACATTTTTGAGCCCGCGGCGGACTCTGTCTGCCTTTTGCGGATCGGTGTCAACGGTTTTGCACGCGAAGAGCGTCGGCACGAACTCATCCTCCGCGACGATAGAACACGGCAGCTCGCGGCTCTCAAAGCTCTCAAAAACAGCCGTCAGAAGTCCCTCGAACGAGCCGTCATATACATATGTTACATCTGACCGTGCAGACATTGTACTACATCCTCCCTTGTTATCCTGTTGTCGAACAGGCTCAGCTGTTCGCCCTGCATATTCGGCAAAAGCGACTGACACCGCTCGGAAATGAGCGAACCGAGGACTCTGTCGGGATTGACATTGAGTCCCGCCAAATGTTTGCCCTTGCAGGTTATGAAATACCGGGCGCGTTTGAGCACCACGCCGAGTTTTTTGAGATCTTCAAAGCTCAGCGGCGAAACACGCCGAGCCGCCAAAATTCTTTGAACGCTGCGCACGCCGACTCCCGGTATTCTAAGCAGTTCTTCCTTTGTTGCGCGGTTTATTTCAAGCGGGAACAGCTCCATATGATTGAGCGCCCAGTTGCATTTCGGGTCAACATAGGGGTTTAAGAACGGGTGCTTTTTATCGAGCAGTTCGTTCGCGTCGAAGCCGTAATAGCGCAAAAGCCAATCCGCCTGATAGAGTCTGTGCTCGCGCAGAAGCGGCGGTTCCGTTGTCTTTGCGGGCAGAAGCGGGTTCTCGACGACCGGGATATACGCCGAATAGAACACGCGCTTGAGCTCGTATTTTTTATAGAGCGCCGCGGACAGCGACATTATCTGATAGTCGCTGTCGGGCGTTGCGCCGACTATCAATTGCGTGCTCTGACCGCCGGAGGCGAAGCGCGGCGCGTGCTTATATCTGACAAGCTCTGCCGAGCTCTCTTTTATCTTATTTGTAATAAGTCCCATCGGGCGGAGTATCGACTCCTTTGTTTTGTCCGGCGCGAGAGTTTGCAGGCTGTTGTTCGACGGCAGCTCGATATTGACGCTCATTCTGTCCGCAAGCATACCGAGGCGGGTTATCAGCGCGTTATCCGCGCCCGGGATCGCCTTGGCGTGGATATATCCGCCGAACCTGTATTCTTCGCGCAGGATACGCAGAGTCTCAATCATACGCTCGCAGGTATAATCGGGACTGCCGACGACTGCGGACGAGAGGAAAAGCCCCTCGATATAATTGCGGCGATAAAAATTCATCGTCAGCTCCGCGAGCTCACGCGGCGAAAATGTCGCGCGGCGGACATCGTTGGAGACGCGGTTGACGCAATATTTGCAGTCAAAAACGCAGGCATTGCTCATGAGAACTTTCAGCAGAGATATACATCTGCCGTCCGCCGCGAAGCTGTGGCATATGCCGCACGCGGCGGCGTTGCCTATCCCCTCGCCGCCTGAGGATCTGTCCGTTCCGCTGCTCGTGCAGGCGACATCATATTTCGCCGAATCGGAAAGTATCTCCAGCTTGTCAAACAGATCCACGCTCTCACCAGATTTCAAACATTTGTTCGTACATATTATATATCAGAACATTTGTTTGTGTCAAGAGCTAATATAAAAAATATCGGCTGCACCTAAACTTCGGGCACAGCCGATATTATTTTACAGGATGATGCAGATGAGTCCGCTGCATCCCTCGTTGATGACTTTTTCGAGCGTCTCCTGCAGTTTCATGCGCGCCGCGGCGGGCATACGGTAGAGCTTGTTGTGCAATCCCTCGTTGACGAGCTCATGCAGTGACTTGCCGAAGATATTCGACTCCCATATCTTTGTCGGGTCCTCCTCGAACTCCTTGAGCATATAGTTGACGAGTTCCTCTGACTGGGACTCCGAGCCGACTATCGGCGCGACCTCGGTTGTTATATTCGCCTTCATCATGTGTATCGACGGAGCGGAGGCGCGCAGGCGCACGCCATATCTGCCGCCCTGGCGCATTATCTCCGGCTCTTCGAGGCTCAATTCATCGAGCGACGGCATGACTATTCCGTAACCCGTCGCTTCAACTTCGTCGAGCGCGCCCTTGAGCCGCTCATATTCGCGGCGCACGGCGGCGAGTTCGCGCATGCAGCTCATCAGATCCTGCTCGCCGGAGATATCGAGTCCCGTCTCCTCGGCGAGTATCTTATAGAAGAGACTGCCGTCTATCTGCGCCTCTATCCGCGCCGCGCCGCAGGACAGATCCATTTTCGCTATCTTTGCGCCCGTCACATATTCACACGCGCAGATATCCTCGGCGAGGTGTTTTACATCGCGGAGGGTGCGGAGGTTCTGCGCCGCTTCGCTCACGGCGCTGCAAAGTCCCGAGCGCAGCCAATGATCGCGGCTGAGAGTCATAGCCCAACCCGGCAGACCGACACTGACTTCTTTGACGGGGAACTCGAAGAGCACCTGAGTTAGAATCTCTTTTATCTCCTCCTCGCCTATCTCGAGGCAGTTCACGGGCATGACGGGCACGCTGTATTTATCGGTCAGCGACGCCGCCATATTTTTGACTTCGTCGGACTCCGGATTCGTGCTGTTCAATAGGACAACAAAAGGCTTTTTGAGCCCTTTGAGCTCTGATATTACCCTGCCTTCGGCTTCTTCATATTCGCTGCGCGGAATCTCGCTTATCGAGCCGTCAGTCGTTATGACAAGACCTATTGTCGAATGTTCGCTGATGACCTTCTGTGTGCCTATCTCCGCCGCCATATTGAACGGTATCTCATGCTCGAACCACGGGGTTTTTACCATTCGCGGGCTCTCGCCCTCGATATAGCCGAGGGAGCTCGGGACGATATATCCCACGCAGTCTATGAGCCGCACGCGGAATGTCGCCTCCGCTTGGAGCGATATCTCGACGGCGTTTTCGGGGATGAATTTCGGCTCGGTGGTCATTATTGTGCGTCCCGCCGCGGACTGCGGGAGCTCATCGGTCGCGCGGTCGCGCACGCTCTGGCTCTCGATATTCGGCAGAACGAGGGCATCCATGAAACGCTTTATAAACGTTGATTTTCCGGTTCTGACAGGGCCGACAACGCCGATATAAATATCGCCCTGAGTGCGCTTTGCAATGTCGCTGTAAATATTTCTCTCCTGCACAGTTATCCCTCCTCAGACTCCGGGTATCAGCAGCATACATTTCTGCGCCACCGTTTCGCCCGTTATGCCGTTTTCCTGCTCCACCGCTTCGACGGTCGTGTTATACCGCCTCGCGATATCCCATATCTCCTCACCCGCATCCGCAAAATAGACCGTCAGCGCGGCGCCGCCCGTCTTTTTGCCGTCGGAATCGGAGCATTCTATAGAAGTGACGGTCTTGCGGCGGACGCTGTCGAAGATACAGCCGGAGATATTCATCTCGACCCTGACATCGGCGCTGCCCGAAGCGCAGGCGGCGCTCGCGGCGGTTATCTCGATGCACGGCGAGCACTTGAGATCGCCGCACTTTCTGACCGCCCGGCGGTATTCGTAGTTCGTCTGCCGCTGGGCGTAGCATGGCTGGGATTCGGCATCGGTATAGAGAAAATGTAGTGTCAGTTCGCCGGAGATTATTATTCCGTCGGAGTCCTGCACCACACTCTTGGATAAATCGGAGCACCAGAGAGCCAAAATCTGCCTCGCCTCCGGCAGATCCTGCGTGCTGCGGCAGGTGAAAGTGTCGTTGAACTTATCGGCGATAACCGCAAAATCGGCATTGCGGCTCTTTGTTTCAAGGTCGCAGCAGACGGAATAGGCATCGGTGACGGTCGGGAAGCTCAGCTCGCGATAAGCCTTGACTCCCGCGCCGACGCGCGCGCTGATATCAATCAGTCTGTTGTCGCCAGCCTGGTCGGCCTTCGGCAGGACTTCGAGCGAAGTGACGGGCAGGCAGACGCAGCAGGTGCAGTCCTCGTCAATACCCTCGAGATTTATTATCTGGCTTATCGGCATGGAATGGCCGAAGCTGAATATTTCGCCGCCCTCGCCGCGACAGACCGCGCTGACGGTGAGTTCGCCTTTGACAAGCAGTTTGTTGCTGATGACTTTTATATCCTGCGCGAGCGCCGCCGCCTGCGCGCTCAGCACGCAGGACACCGCCGGGTCGCCGTCGGGCAGAGGCACGGTCTCGCTCATCGGGAACGCAGTCTCGGTGCAGGCGATGAGGCTTGCGGTGCGGCTGTCGCAGCATCTGAGCTGGATTCCCGCGCCCTCTGCTCCGGTTATTATCTCCTCTTCTTTTACTCCGGATATGCCGAACGCCACGCTGACCACGGCGTGGATATCGAGCCTGCGCGGGCTGACGGCACGGCAGTTGGCATACTGAGTATAGGCGCGCACATTCACGCAGCAGTTTTCATCCGCGCCCTTGAGATCGGCGTATTTTGAAAACGGGTATGTCTGCTCGAAGCAGCAGACCGTCCCCTGCTCGTCGGCATAGATGACGCACACGCCGGCTGAACCGTCTGCCGTCGCTCTGTCGCCCGCGGTCTGGACTGCGGTTATGCGCGGAGTGACAAGGCATTTGAGCACGCGCCTGATATCCGGGCAATAATCCGGCAGGGTTATATCGGCATCTATCGGCTGTTCCGCAGTGCAGCTGCCGAGCGTCTCTTCGACACCGACCGACTGCGTTATAACGTTGATTTGCATCGCATTCCTCTCCTTAACAGAAAATGTCAATGCATTTATATTCCTCCCATGTCCCGCGTATGATAAAAACCTGCGCGGTGTTTTCAAACGCATTTTAGCACTCTTTTAATTAGAGTGCTAAGTATTTACAATTTGTTCACATATCACTGTATTCTTTTTTAACAAAGCAGGGGTACTATATAATCAAACGAAGGGAGCAAGAGCCCCGGAGAAGAAAGAGAGTGAGTCCGATGGAAATCGGAAAGCAGTCAGACAAATAAAACAATCACTTCAACATGAATAACAATAAACATCAAACGGAGGAATCAATTATGTTTGAACTTACACCTTATGAACGCAGACATCAGCGTGCACTCTTTAATCCTTTCAGAGATATGGAAAACTTCGAGAAGAACTTCTGGGGCGACATGGCCGCAACAGACTTCAAGACTGATATAAAGGACAACGGCAAGGAGTATGTGCTCGAGGCAGAGCTGCCCGGATTCAAGAAGGAAGACATTCACGTCGACATTGAAGACGGCTACATGACCATCAGCGCAGAGCGCAGCAACGAGACCGAGAAGAAGGATGATAAAGGCAACTTTGTCCGCCGCGAGAGGTCTTACGGCTCGTTCAGCAGGAGCTTCGATGTCTCGTCCGTCAAGACCGAAGACATCACCGGCGAATACAAGGACGGCGTTCTGACACTGACGATGCCCAAGAAAGAAGAAAACGTGCCGACATCGAGAAGAATCGAAATCGGCTGATAAAAAGCAAGCGACCCCGGAGGGAATACCCTCCGGGGTTTTGTGTTTTTATATGTGCTTTTTATAAGAGTTACTTCATCCCGTGTTTTTTCATATAATTCGCAATGCAGTCGAGCTCGCTGAAATATATTTTTTCGCCTTTCACTTTCATGAAATGCTCATGCCCTTTGCCGAGCAGGAGGAGGATATCCCCTTTCTGCATATGGTCGAGGGCATATTCTATTGCCTCGGCGCGGTCGGTTATCTTGACATACTTACCCGCTCCGCCGCCTTTTTCGACCCATCCGGCTATCTCGTCTATTATCGCATTCGGATCCTCAAAATCCGGGTCATCGCTCGTGATTATAATAAAATCACACATCTTCGCACTTACAAGACCAAGCTCCTGCCTGCGGATAGTCGCTTTGTTGCCTGTTGAACCGAAGAGCGCAACAACGCGGTTGGGTTTATAATCGCGGACGGTCTCAATGACATTCTCCATACTAAGACCGTTGTGCGCGTAGTCTATAATTACGCTGTAATCATCGCTGACATGGACTATCTGCATTCTGCCGTCGATGCTCACATGCGAAAACGCCTCGCGCATTTTTTCAACGGGTATGCCCATCTTGCGCAGGAGCGCGACGGACGCAAGAACATTGTAGACGCTGAAAAATCCCGGCATACTGACCTGCGCATGCCACGGGGCGTCGAACTTGCTCTTGCAGTCGAATTCTATTCCGAGGAAGCCCGGGCGGCGCAGAGGATTTATATTCTCTGCATAGTAATCGCACTTTTCGTCGAGCCCGTAGCTTATCACCTCGCCTTTTGACGCGGCGGCGATATCATCAAAAAACGCATCGTCTCGGTTAGCGACAGTGAAGCCGCTGTGGACATAGAGCTGCTTTTTCCAATAGGCGTATTCTTCAAACGTCTTATGCTCGTTTCCGCCGATATGGTCGGGCGAAAGATTTGTGAATATCCCGGCGTAGAACTCGACGCCGTAGACACGGCTCATCTTGAGTCCTATCGATGAGACCTCCATGCAGACAGCCTCACAGCCGCCGTCTGCCATCTCGCGCAAAATTTTCTGAAGCTCATATGATTCGGGGGTCGTGTTGACGGTCGGTATTTTTTTGTCGCCGTAAAACGCGCCGATAGTGCCGATAACGCCTGTTTTTATGCCGCAGTTTTCGAGCGCACTGCGCAGGATATAAGTTATGCTCGTCTTGCCCTTCGTGCCGGTTATACCTATCATTTTCAGCTCATCCGCAGGGTGGCCGAAGAAGTTTATGCTCATCTGCGCGAGGTCGCGGCGCGTGTTTTCGCTCATCAGCACGATTGCATCATCGGGCAGGCTGAGTGCCTCTTCCGCAACGAACACGCGGCAGCCGAGGTCATATGCGCTCTTTGCGTATTTATGTCCGTCAGTTGTCTCGCCTTTCATGCAGACAAACGCCGTGCCCGGTCTTGCCTTGCGCGAGTCGTAGACTATATCGCATATATCCGCCTGCGGATAATCACCCGCAACGGTCGTGCCCTCAAGCAGTTCTTTCAGAAACATTGTATCTCTCCCGTGAAGTCTTATTTTTCAAACGGTCTTATAACAAAGCCGAAATTGAGTTTCTTTTCGTCGATACGGCGAAGTGCACGCTCAGGGTCGTTGTGATACTCCGCCTCGCTGATTCCCGTCATGCGCCAATCGAGGCTGACAACGGTATCTTCAAGGGGCTCAAGCTCAAAATCATGCTTAGTATCCTCGAGCATCTGCGCCGTGAAATGCTGGGCATTGAAGCTGAAATGCTCCATGCCGAACGGCTCGAATCTGAGTCCCGCCGCGTTTGAATAAACCTCGGCGAAACGGGTGCCGTAATGTGCGCCGTTCTCCTGCGGGCGGATATAATGCTCAAAATTATCCGTCGCCGTTGTGTTCCAGAGTCCGAGACGCTGAGACTTGTATCTGTCGACATAAGCTTCTTTCGGGCCGAAGCCGAAATAGCTGACGCTTTCATTTTCCGAAGGCATAAAGAGCCTGTAGCCGACTTTCGGCAGTATCGGGCATTTTTCGATAACGTCGCCGTCAAAGCAGAGCGTCACGCAGCCGTCGGGCGTGAATTTGTAATCGACATCGGCGTGGATAACGGGCGGGCAGGACGGTCCGCCGATCGCTATCTTCGTCTTTATACACACGCCGCCGTCCGTATTCGAGACGAGGCAGGAGTATGTCTTTTGCGCGGCATATCTGAAGTTCTTGAGCCTCCACATCTCCGACGAGCCTCTGTTATAGCAGGGCGCGCGCCAGATCTGCGGCTCAACGGGTGCGCTCAGCAGTTCTTTACCGCCGCAGGTTATAGAAGATATGCGTCCGTAGGGCTTATCAAAAGTATAGGCGATATTTCCAGCCTTGATAACCGCGAAGCGGTCATTTTCGCTGAGCTCGACTCTGCCGTCTTTTGGCACATAGGGCGTATAGTCCTTGAGTACAAACTGCTCGAAGCCCGTTTCAAAGCCTTTTTCCGCCCAAGGAGTATCTTTTGTCGAGACAAAGCTCAGAGTCAGCAGGCAGGACGGGAGCGAGTCAAAATCAGCGGGGTCAAAAAGCTTTACAGTCGTGCTCCCCTGCGCGGGTGTTGAAAGTACAGCAGTCGTGCCCTCCGAAACAGTCTTGCCATTCTCTGAAAGAGTCCAGTGGATCGCCGTATCGTCGAGAGAAGTAAAGCGTCTGCGGCTCGTGACGGTCACGCTGCCATCGCCATTATATGCAGCCGAATACTGCTGATAGACGCGCTTCATATCGAAATAGCCGGGGCGCGGAGAGCGGTCGGGATAGACGAGTCCGTCAATGCAGCAAATTGAGCTGTTCGGGAAATCGCCGAAGTCGCCGCCATAAAAATAGCGTGCATTGCCGTTTTTGTCCGGGACATTGACCGCATGGTCGCACCACTCCCAGATACAGCCGCCGAAATTGTTGTCATACTTCTCGACAAGATCCCAGAACGGATAGACATCACCCGTGCTCATCGAGCAGACATATTCGCACATATAAAAAGGCTTCGTATATTCTTTATTATTGAGATAGTTCTCTATATATTCCGTGCCGGCGTACATACGGCTCTCGACATCCGAGATATCGGCAAAATTCTCGCCCTCGGGGACAGCCTTGAACTCGAGGTGGGAGTTCTCATAGTGAACAAGAGCGCGGTCGTCGCGCGAGCGGATATACTGTGCCATCGCACGGTGGTTGACACCCGCTCCCGACTCGTTGCCGAGCGACCAGAGCACGACACAGCCGTGGTTCTTGTCGCGCTCAAAGAGTCTCTTTGCCCTGTCGACATAAGCCTCGCGCCACTCGGGAGCGGACGAGAGATGCGACCAGCGCGTCCAGTCCCATTCGCCCTCCCAGTCGTAGCCCATGCCGTGGGTCTCGATATCGGCTTCGTTGGTCAGCATTATGCCGTATTTATCGCACAGCGCGAGGAAGCGCGGATCGTTGGGATAATGCGACGTGCGGATCATATTGCAGTTGGCACGCTTTATGAGCATAATATCCTCAATCATATCGTCGAGCGTGACGGCGTGACCCGTGACGGGGTTTGAGTCGTGGCGGTTGATGCCGCGAGCCTTGACCGCTTTTCCGTTCAGAAGGCAGATTCCGTCCTTTATCTCAAAGCGGCGCACCGCAGTATCGAGCAGAACGATTTCGTCGCCGACGGTCAGCCAGAGTTCATAAAGCTCGGGCTGTTCATCGTTCCAGAGAACGGGAGAATTGACGCTTATGCTGAATTTTTCGCCGCCGACGCCTTCGGACACAGTAACTCCGTCCGGCGCGACGAGCTTATATTTTATATCGCACGGTGTGCTGAGCTTCGCTTCAATGCGAAGTTCGGCTGAATTGAAATCATCGGAGACATAGCTTTTGACAAAGATATCATCAAGTCTCTCTTTTCCGCGCGCGAGCAGATAGACCTCGCGGAAAATTCCCGAGAATCTGAAGCAATCCTGATCCTCAAGATAAGTGCCGGGGCACCACTTGACAACCAGCACGCAGAGGGTGTTCTCGCCACTGACCGCAAAGTCCGTGACATCAAATTCGCTCGTGCAGTGCGAGACCTCGCTGAAGCCGACGAACTTTCCGTTGAACCAGACATAGAAGCAGGAATCCACGCCCTCGAAATTCAAAAATAAATCGCGTGAAGAGAGCTTTTCATCGAGCGTAAATTTTCTGACATAGAGCCCGCAGGGGTTATCATCCGGGACAAAAGGCGGGTCGGTCGGGAAAGGATATTCGAGGTTGCTGTAAAGCGGGACATCGTAGCCGCGGTCGGTATAGGTCTGCCAGCTGCGCGGGACGGATATTTTATCAAATCCGCTCTCGTCGACATATTCGGGCGGCTCGCGCAGGACATCTTCAAAGCTTTTGAAGAAGCGGAAATCCCACTCGCCGCAGAGCGGAACAAAATAATCGGACTCACTGCGCTCGCGTGAAGCGGCGGTCTTTTCATCCGCAAAGGGAATGAAATAAGCGCGCGGCTCAAGGCAGTTGACATGGAGCGTTTCAAGAGATTTGTGATAAGCCGGTGTTTTCATCGAATACCTCACAGCAAAAGATTTTATACAACGATAATTTTAATGCTTACAGCCTTCAAAGTCAACAAAAAACAGAGCGTTCGATTGACCGCAGGGCAAATTTCGGATATAATTGAAAAAAAGCGAAAGGAGCGCCTATGGATATCTTTGACCTTGCCGTTATCGGCGGCGGACCCGCCGGATACAGCGCGGCGATAACAGCCGCAAAGAGCGGACTGAAAACGGCGCTCATAGAAAAAGACGAGCTCGGCGGAGTGTGCCTGAACCGAGGCTGCATACCGTCGAAAGCCATGCTCCACAGCGCGAAGATTTTCAGGCAAACACTCGATTCCGAAAAATTCGGAGTTACCTGCAAAGAAGCGGATTTCAATCTCGACGCTGCGCTCGCGCGCAAAAATGATATTATATGTCAGCTGAAATGCGGCATCGCCGATTCGCTCGAATACGCGGGAGCGAAAGTCATAAAGGCGAAAGCTCATATAAAAAGCAAGGCGGGCGGGCTGTTCATAACCGCCGCAGGAGAAAATGATATATATTCAAAAAATCTGCTCATCTGCACGGGTTCAAAGCCAAAGGAGCTTGAAATTCCCGGCGCGGATATCACGGATGTGAGCGATGTATATAATCTTGACACAATACCGAAAAGCGCCGCGATTATAGGCGGCGGGGCATCGGGGCTTGAAGCGGCAGAATATCTGAACGCGCTCGGGTGCATGGTGTCTGTAATTGAACAGGCAGAGAGAATCGCCCCGACTATGGACAAAGACATAAGCGCATTTTTGCGGCGCAGTCTCAAAAAGAGCGGGATAAATATTCTCACTTCGTGCAGGGCCGTTTTGGCGGACGGAGGGAGCATTAAATATACTGATACGCGCGGAAAAGAAAAGACGGCCGAAGCGGATATAGCGGATATTATAATAAACGCATCCGGCAGAACGGCGTATTATGACGGGCTCGGAATCGAAAACATCGGGCTTGAAAATCTCAATACAGACAGCCACATGCAAACTGCTGTTCCCGGCGTTTATGCCGCCGGAGACGCGAACCAAAAAGCTATGTCAGCTCACGCAGCATACCGCGAATCGGCAGCGGCGATAAACAATATTCTCGGCAGGGCTGACAGGATAGACTATCTCGCGATTCCGCAGGTCGTGTTCACTTTTTCCGAGGCGGCATCGATCGGCGAGACGCTCGAAAGTGCGCTCGCAAAAGGCATTGACGCAGTTTGCGACGAAGCGCCGCTGCGCTTGAGCGGAAGATTTTTCGCCGAGGGCGGGCAGGACGGATTCTGCAAGATAATATCAGAAAATACAAGCGGCAGGCTGCTCGGAGTTCACATTGCGGGCGGCAATGCGTCGGAGCTGATATACGGCGCGGCGGCGATGCTCGCAAGTAAAATGACTGTTGAAGAAATTAAAAATACGGCGTTCCCCCACCCCACGGTGAGCGAGGCGATAAGAGAAGCCGTTTTCAGATAAGGAGCACTGAGATGTACGACAAGCAATTCAGATTCAGCGAGGACGGAGAGTTCAAAATCCTGCTCTTCGGCGACCCGCACGAAAACGACGATGTCAGCTCGGAAAAAGGCAGAGCGAAGCGCGCGGACACGCTGAAATTCCACGAGACCGCGCTCGACGCGCTCAAGCCCGATCTTGCGGTTTATATGGGCGACATATGCGCGGCGTCGCGCGACGACATCGGCATGGAGTCGTTCAAAAGGCAGTTCGAGCGGCTAATTGCACCCGTTGTTGAGCGCAAGATTCCGTTCGCGACAATAATGGGCAACCACGACCACGACTCCGGGCTCGAAGAGGAGCAGACGGAGATTTTCGTGAACACCGAATACTGCGTGACCCGCCGATGCGACGAGGATATCACGGGATATTCGAACTATTACATACCCATTTTAGGCAAGAGCGGCAAGCCGGAGTTCAATCTCTGGTTCATGGACTCGAACAATATTTTCTACGACAAAGAGATTTCATACTACGATGTTGTTCACAAGGATCAGATAGACTGGTACGAGCGAAACGCGGCGAAGCTGCGAAAAGAAAACAAGGGTGCTCCCCTGCCCGCTCTGCTGTTTGAGCACATCCCGGTCGTTGAAGAATATGAGCTTCTCAGAAAGGCGAAGCCCTGGGAGATGTGGAAAGCCGTGCGCGGCTACGGGCATCTCAACAAGAACTGGTATGTTCTCAAGGACGAGGACAACGGATATCTCGCAGAGGGTCCGTGTCCGGCGGACGTCAACAGCGGACAGTTTGAGAGCTGGAAGAAAATGGGCGACATAAAGGGCGCGTTCTTCGGCCACGACCACATGAACAATCTCGCGGGCGAAGTTGACGGAATACTGCTCGCGCAGTGCAAGACCTCGGGATTCCGCGCATACACCGACGGCGGCAGACCGTCCGTCAGGCTGATAACCGTTCACGAAGACGGAAGCTTTGAGACGAGCGTCCATTCGTTCAAGGATTTCGGGCTCAAATGCACCTGCCTGGGACCGATTGAAAGCCGCATAACCGACCGTCAGAGCGTCAACGCTACAATTGCATCGCGCGCGCTTCTCGCAGGAGCGGCGACGGCGGCAGTGATGCTCGGCGCGGGCAAAATCTATCAGATTCTCAAAAACAGGAGGAAATGAAAATGGTGACTCATATAGTATTCTGGGCGCTTAAAGACGAAGCAGAGGGACACAGCAAGAGAGAGAACGCGGAGCACATCAAAGAGATGCTTGAAGCGCTCGTCGGCGTTGTCCCGGGGCTTATTGAAGCGAAAGTCGGGATAAACGAAAACGGCGGCAAATATGATGCGGCGCTCTTCTCAAAGTTCGAGAGTTGGGACGCGCTGCACGCATATGACAGCCACCCGGAGCACCTCAAGGTGCGCGCTTTCGTCAAGGCGGTTCGCCTCGAGCGCGAGAGCGTGGATTTTGAAAGCTGATTTTTATTTTTAGCATTTAAGAGCCGATGCCGAAAAGCCCGGCTCTTTTTCTTTTGTGTGAATAAGCTGTTAATTTTGCTTTTTTTTGAGAATTTTGTTGTCATATATAGCTTTGTATGTTACACTGAAAGTGCAGAGAGAAGCACAACGGCAGTTATATCTAAAGCTCACTTCAGGCTCTTGAAAGCGAGGTTTTCTTATGGATATCAACGACAATAAATTGAAGAAATTTTACACCGTATCCGCCGCTATAGGATATATTCTTTGCAGTTTGTACGCGTTCATATACTGTGCGTCCTACGGGCTCGTCCATCTGCACCTGCCGATTTCGTCGGAGTCGGTATTAAGCGGTGTGTTCGATGACTTTTTCTATTTCAGCGAAGCGACTATTGGCGTTTTGTTAGTCTTCGGCATCGTATGCGTGGGGTCATATCTCGCGCTCCTGTTCATCGCGTTCGACAAAGGGCACCGCCCGCTGCCGTTCAGACTTTCAATCATAGCGTTTGCCGCGTTCGTCATGAGCTGCGCGGAATTCGACAAGCCCGACACGGATTTGCGTATATTCTGCACCGTGCTGGCGGCAATATTCCTGCTCATAGGCATTTATACTGCTGTGCTTTGCGTGCGCAATGTAAAGAGATTAACGAAATAAAAGGAGGGGCTTCGATGAAAAAACTCGGAAAAGTTTTAACCGTGCTGCTGCCTGTCGTCGCTCTGTTTTTAGAGTCGCTGCCGTACGGTGCGGTTCTGATTTTCAAGGATTTCCCTGACAGGACAATACGAACGACTTACTCATATTTCAGCCCGACCCCTTGGGGCTACGCAAACTTTCCGCCCGGGATAACAGCGCTTCTCACCTGCGTTTTGCTGATGGCCGCAATCCTGGCGGCGGCAAAGGACAGCCGCAAGGCTCTGCTTCGGGTTTTCGGCATCTCTCTGGCGGCGTCCGTTATTTCGCCCATGCAGCTGTTATATAATATAAATAATTTCTCCGTCACGGGCTGCCTGATAACAGTCACGCTCGCCGCCGAATGTGTTCTGTCGGGAGTGCTCGCAAGGAGAAAGTAAGAAAAATACAGAGCCGACATCAAAAGATATCGGCTCTCTGTGTTATTTATCTTTACTTTTTTCGCACTGCGAGCAGCAGCCGGAGCATCCGGAGCAGTCCGAGCATCCGCCGCGCTTTTTCTGCCTGCGGATTGAAATAATCGCAAGCACAACGAGCAGAACTATAACGGCTATTATAACAAAATCAACGGGTTTCATGCTATCAGGCTCCCTATCTGATAAACGCCGAACGCGACAAGCCACGCGACAACGCACTGGAGAATGACTATGCCTATCGTTGCAAGGGTCGAGTTCATCTCGCGCTTTATCGTGGCGACCGCGGCGACGCAGGGCGTATAGAGCAGAGTGAACGCGAGGAAGCTTGCGGCGGTCAGCGGGGTGAACATAGCGGAGAGTGCGCCGCCGAGGGTCGATACGCTCGTGTTGAGCAGGACGGACATTGTGGAGACAACCGCTTCTTTGGCGGTGAAGCCGGAGATAAGCGCGGTTGCGACGCGCCAATCGGCGAAGCCGAGGGGCTTGAATATCGGCGCTATAAAGCGGCCTATCGCGGCGAGCATACTGTCTGCGCTGTCCTCAACGGGGTTGATGCGAGTATCAAAGCTCTGAAGGAACCATATGATAATTGTCGCGACAAATATGACAGTAAATGCGCGCTGGAGGAAATCTTTCGCCTTTTCCCACAGCAGAAGTGCGACGCTCTTGGGCGACGGGATTCGGTAGTTCGGCAGCTCCATAACAAACGGCACGGGATTGCCGCGGAAAGCCGTATTCTTGAGTATCAGCGCAAGCAGGACGCTGAGCACGATACCCGAGAAATACAGGCATATCATGACGAGCGCGCCGTGTCCCGGGAAAAACGCCGCCGCGAAGACCGAATATATCGGTATTTTTGCCGAACAGCTCATATACGGGGTCAGCATTATTGTCATCTTGCGGTCGCGGTCGGACGAGACGGTGCGGGTCGCCATTATCGCCGGGACGGAGCATCCGAAGCCGATAAGCATGGGGACGAAGCTGCGCCCGGAGAGACCGATTTTTCTCAGCGGTCTGTCCATAACAAAGGCGATTCGCGCCATATAGCCCGTGTCCTCAAGTATGGACAGGAAGAAGAAAAGAGTCACTATTATCGGCAGGAACGAGAGCACGCTGCCAACGCCCGCGAAGATTCCGTCGATGATAAGGCTATGTATAACGGGGTTGATTCCATAGGCAGTCAGCCCCGAATCGACGAGTCCGGTGAGTTTATCTATTCCGATGCTCAGCCAGTCGGAGAGGGCGGAGCCTATAACATTGAAGGTCAGCCAAAACACGAGACACATAACACCTATGAACACGGGAATGGCGGTGTATTTGCCGGTCAGGACACGGTCGAGCTTCATGCTGCGGCGGTGCTCCTTGCTCTCGTGGCATTTGACGACCGAGCTCTCGACTACTTTTTCTATGAATTCGTAACGCATTTCGGCGAGCGCGGCGTTTCTGTCAAGCCCGGTATCGTTCTCCATCTCGACTATGCAGTGGTCGAGCAGATCGCGCTCGTTGCTGTCCAGTTCGAGCTTGTCCGCCATATCGTCGCCGCCCTCAATGAGCTTTGTCGCGCAGAAGCGGCACGGCAGGTCAAGGCGCGAGGAATGGTCTTCGATAAGATGCACTATAGCGTGGATGCAGCGGTGGACGGGCGAACCGTCGGAGCAGAAGTCCCAGACCTTCGGCAGAGTTTTGCTCTTTGCGACCTGCAGAGCCTGGTCAACAAGCTCGGACACGCCCTCGCCCTTTGCCGCGCTTATCGGCACGACGGGAATACCGAGCGCGTCGCTCATTTTCTTGACATCTATTGTGCCGCCGTTCGAGCGCACCTCGTCCATCATATTGAGCGCGAGCACCATAGGTACGCGCAGCTCAAGTAATTGCAGAGTCAGATAGAGGTTTCTCTCTATATTCGTGGCATCGACTATATTTATGATGCCGTCGGGCTTTTGGTTGATTATAAAGTCGCGCGAAACTATTTCCTCCTGCGTATAAGGGCGCAGGGAGTATATTCCGGGCAGGTCGACAACGGAGCTGTCCTTTGCGCCTTTTATCGCGCCCATCTTCTGATCGACTGTGACGCCCGGAAAGTTTCCGACGTGCTGATTAGAGCCTGTCAGTGCGTTAAAGAGAGTTGTCTTTCCGCAGTTTTGATTACCTACGAGAGCAAATATCATTTTGCGTCCTCCTCGGCTCTGACTTCTATCTTTTTCGCGTCGTCAACGCGGAGCGTCAGCTCATAGCCGCGCACCATTATCTCTATCGGATCGCCCATCGGCGCGACCTTTTGAAGCGTCACACGGGTTCGCGGGATGAGTCCCATATCGAGCAATCTGCATCTGAGAGCGCCCTCGCCGCCTACGGCGGTTATGACGGCACTCTCTCCTACTTTCAGTTCATTTAGCGTCATATTATCCTCCCAGAAAAGTTAGCCTTGCTTAACTTAAATTTTACACTCCAATCGGACACTTGTCAAGAAACGGCGGTATATTTGACGAAAGTCGGCGAGAAAAATAAAAATCTCCCGAAACGGCAAGGTTCCGGGAGAATATGTATCTGTTATCACAGCGCGTAAAAAATGACATATCCCGACAGGAAATACCCGCCGGGATAGCTTTTGTTTTAATCAGAACGAGCCGCTGCTGCCGCCGTGGCTGCTGCCTGAGGATGAACTATGCGTGCTCGAACCGCCGCCGGAGCTTCCGAAATCATTGTCGTTCGACTTCGGGATAGCCGTGCGCGTGACATGGGAGCGGATAAAATGATCGTTGCTCACGGTTATATTCATGCTGCCGGGGACGACATAGCTGTTCGCCTCCGCCTTGAAGCGGACTGTTTTGAGCTCATTTTTATAGTGCATGCCGACCAAGAGCGCAACGACAAGCGCGATAACAATCGAGAGCGGAATCCAGAAGAGCGGAAGCATTTCTTTCGACTGAGAGTCCTGCGATGTTCCGTCGGCATCGTAGCCGTCGGGCATTTTGTTCACATCGTACGGCTCGCCGTTTTCCGCCTGATCGATGCAGTCGTCACAGAGGGAAATGAAACTGTCAAATGCGTCATAATATGTTCCGGCGGAGAGCTTCGGCTGAACGGTGCTCATAATATAGTTCTGACCCGCGTCGGTGAATATGTTTATGGCGCTTCCCGTTGTGGTTATATGCCATTTGCGGTCGCCCATGCTTATGAGGAACATGATGCCGTCATGATTATCTCCGCGGCCGTAGCCGTAATAGTCATAAAAATCATCGGTATAAGCTTCGATATCCCTGTTGTCGAGATTTTCTATCGTGACTATCGCGACATCCATATCCCACTTTGTGCTTATGCTCTCGAGCTTCGTGAGAAGCCGCTGTTCATCATAATCGCTGAGGATATCCGCATCGTCGACGAGCAGAGGATAGGCTCTTTCGTCAGCGACCGTCCCCGAATAGGGCGGCGCAGGCACGGCAAAAGCCGGAAGAGCGGAAACAAACACGAGTACACAGGCAAAGACAATTGCCGTTATTCTCTTTTTCATAAGCCGCTCCCCTCCTTATAAGATACCCAGCAAATGGACGAGCCACGCGATGCCATAGATGCCCACACTGCCCGCCGCCGTGATAATGGCGACGAGTCTTCTGTATGCGGCTTTGTCGAGCGGAAGATCGCCGACAAATTTGCCCGTCTGCCCGTTCATCGCGAAAGTGTACTGCTTACCCTGATAGGTGGTGTTAAGCAGCCACACGGGGTAGAGCGCATATTTTGCGGAGCTGTGGCTGAGGCTGACGGAGCTATCGCCCTGACTTACGGTATCATAGCCTGTGACGGTGTCCCTGAACAGCTCTTCGATGCTGCTCTTGACGCGCTCGTTGACTCTGCCGATGCTCTGCTCGGCGGTCACATCGTATTTATCGGCGAAATATCCGGCGAGATATGCCGTCTGGAAATCCACCGCTTCGGAAAGATCATACGGCTCGATAGACTCCATGAGATCGTCCGCCATCTTCTGCGAGCCGTCAACCGGGATAGCCGCAAAGTCGGTATAGCCGCTTCTGTAGGCTTTATAATATTTTGTCTCAGTATAGTTATAGTCACTGTCGCTCCATGTTCTGACCGTCTCGGCGTCATATGTGACCGATGCGTCGGCATGGGCATCGAAGAGCCAAAACGGGACATATATGCCCTTTATCTCGTCGATATGATTCTCGTCTTTAAATGTCTTAGGGAGCAGGCGTTTGCCGCTGATATGCTTTTTAAACGCCGCCTTTGCGTCATTCTTGTCGAGTTTGAAGGGAATAACAAGATCGGGCTTGAGCATACCCGAGAACTGCTCCATCATAACCACGGGATTGCCGCAGAACGGGCAGGCAGTAGCGGCGGTCGTCGCATCGCCGACTATCTCGCCGCCGCAGGATTGGCAGACATAGGAGCGCAGCCCGCTCTCCTCGTTCTCTGTCCACTCGTTCCCAACTTGAGTCTGCTGTTCATCGTCGGAAGTTGACTCTTTGTCAAGCCCGGCGTCGATGCTTTTGAGCTCCTCCATGGTAAACTCGGAATCGCAATAGGGGCACTTAACTTTTTGCAATTTGCTGTCGAACTCAAGCGCGCCGCCGCATGCGGGGCACTTGTATTCCTGCAAAACAGCCACTGTATCATCTCCTATATGAATCTGGCGAGGTGTCTGTATTATTTAATGTCGTTATCGTCAAAGATATCGCCGCACTCAGGGCAGAACTTCGGCGGGTGCGCCGGATCCTCGGGCTCCCAGCCGCACTTGTCGCAGCGATAGAGCGGAGCGCCCGCGGGCTTCTTTGCGCCGCAGTTCGAGCAGAATTTGCCCTTGTTGACAGTGCCGCAGGAGCAAACCCAGCCCTCGGTATCCGTGGGCTTGGGTGCGCCGCACTCGGAGCAGAACTTGCCGGTGTTGACGGCGCCGCAGGAGCATTTCCAGCCGTCTGCCGCGGGTTTAGCCGCCTGCTGAGCAGATGCCTGCTGCGCTGCCGCCTGCTGAGCCTGCTGCTGTTGACCCATGGCGAACAGGTTCTGAGCGTTCATTCCGTTGCCGGCGTTCATCGCCATGCCCATGCCCATAAAGCCGGTCATTGCGCCTGCCTGGTTGCCGGCCGCGGTCTTCATGGCGTCCGCCTGAGCGCCGACAAGGGTTGCCGCCGCCATGGTGGGATCGCGCATGATAGCTGCACGCTGAGCCTGCTTGATGAGCTCCGCATCCTCTTCGGGGAGAGTGACCGAGCCGAGGGCTATTGTGACGACCTTGAGTCCGCGCAGTTCGCTCCACTTTGCGGAGAGGGCGGCGTTCATAGCGGTTTCAAGCTCGGTGTTGTGAGCTACTATCTGATTGGGACGAAGCTCAAGGTCGGAGAGCTGAGCAAAAGCGGGCTGAAGCGCGCTGATGAACTCTGTCTTGAGCTGATTGTCTATCTCTTCGCGGGTATAATCCTGCTCGACATTGCCGCAGACATTGGTATAGAAGAGCATGGGGTCGTCTATCTTATAGGAATATACGCCCGAGCAACGGACTGCGACATCGATATCAAGGCCTATCTTCGAATCGACGACACGGAACGGAATCGGGTTCGGAGTGCCGAACTTGTTGTCCATCAATTCCTTGGTGTTGAAATAATAGACACGCTGATCCTTTCCGGTATCGCCGCCGTAGGTGAAACGCTTACCGATGGTCTGGAATGTCTTTTTAATGCTGTCACCGAGAGAGCCAGAGAATATCGAGGGCTCCGTGGAGGCGTCATATGTAAACTCGCCGGGCTCCGCGCAGAACTCGACTACCTTGCCCTGCTCGACTATCATCATGCACTGTCCGTCCGCAACGGCTATACCCGAGCCGTTTGTGATGATGTTGTCGCTGCCCTTTGTGTTTGACGATCTGCCGCTTACGCGCTTCTGTCCTTTGGTAACAAGAAGCTCCTTCGGCATTGCCTCGCAATAGAAAAATTCCTTCCACTGATCGGCAAGAACGCCGCCGACTGCGCCTACACCGGCTTTAATAAGTCCCATAAACAAAAACTCCTTTTCAATGTTTATTACTTTATGGGGGTAACTCCCCTTTTTAACGGCTTACATTTTCATTATATTATACGCCGCCGTTTATTTCAACAAAAAAGTGCTGTTCCCGGCGAGTGTCGCAAAAACAGGACAATATGCAGATATGAGTGCGTAATCTATCGGCCGATACGGAATTTTCTCTTGATTTTCCGCTCGGAATCGTGTATAATACATCCGTTGTGAATACCCGCCGGTGTGATGGAATTGGCAGACGTGCCGGACTCAAAATCCGGTGGTGGTGACACCGTACCGGTTCGACCCCGGTCACCGGCACCAAAAGTCCACCGTAATTTTGATAGAATTACGGTGGACTTTTTTAATTTTAACAAATTGGAATTTGAAGAGGTACTGAACAATGGCACGAGCAAGGTATCAGGTCTTGGTCATTCCATATTGCACAGAGGACAGCAGCGTACAATTCTGTTTATTCCAAAGGAGCGATATGGGTATTTGGCAATTCATAGCAGGCGGAGGAGAAGAGGAGGATATCTCAATCATTGAGTCGGCAAAAAGGGAAGCCTTTGAAGAAGCCGGGATTTCTAAGACATGTAACTTTTTCAAGCTCGACACCTGCTGCAGCATACCATCCAATTGTTTCAAGAACGCAGAAACAATATGGGGTAAAGAATGTTTCGTCATTCCGGAGTACGCATTTGCGGTGAGAGTAGCGGACACTTTTTTGCAGCTGTCTCATGAACATACCGAATATAAATGGCTGACTTATTCGGAAGCTCAAACGGTACTTCGATACGACAGCAATAAGACCGCTCTGTGGGAACTGAACCGGCGCATTGCGCTTGGAATGTTGAAATAGATAACTTCCATTTTGCCGCAATATTCAGTTAAAAATACCGTTTCAAGATGGCACTGCACCCTTGTACGATTTCTATCAGGATTATAGTTCTTTGACAAAAGAGACCCTGTTCATTGAACGGGGTCTTTTGATTGTTACGCAACAGTTGAAAACCCCCGGTTCTACCGGGGGGGCAACTGTTGCGTAACAAAAGCAAGCCGCGCCTGCCTTTATGAGCAGACGCGGTTTGTCTATGGAAGCAAATCTATGAAGAGAGCTATGTCTTATACGAGCGCGGCGCCGAGGGCTTTGCACTCATCGAGGGCGGAATCATCGGGAGCTTCGTTGCAGATAACCGGCTCGGAGACGACCGACGCGCCGTCGCCGCGGCAAGTGTCCTCCCATGTTCTCATCCACTCGCCGTCGCCCCAGCCGTAAGAGCCGAAGAGGGCGATTTTCTTGCCGCCGAGCTTGCTCTCGCAGTCGGAGAACATCGGCTCAAACTCACTTTCTTCAAGCTCCTCCGCGCCCATTGCGGGGCAGCCGAAAGCGATGGCGTCGAACTCATCGACCATGGAAGAGTTGAACGAATCGGGAGTGAAGAGCTTCACCTCCGCGCCCTTACCTTTTGCGCCCTGCGCAACGGCATCCGCCATGGACTCCGTATTACCTGTTCCGCTCCAATATACAACAGCTATTTTGCTCATAATATTTACCTACCTTTCAGAAATTTGATTTATTGTCAGCGCGCGCCGTTTATGACGAGCCTTTCAAACGAATTATGCCTGCGGTAAGCGTCCTTATACACTCTCGTGCATTTTTTATAGAGCGCGAATTTTTTCTTCGCCGCCTCCTCGTCGCCGTAGACTCTCCATGCACCGACGCATTTCGCCTTGTCCGCGCCGTATTTTATGAAGCCGTTGACATCCTCGGACGGGTAGCCGAGAAACAGCCCGATTTCATGCGGGAAGGTCTCCTGAGAATTGACTCTTCTGACGAGCTCGGCGACGCATTTGTCCGCGTTATCAATTGGATAAGCCTTTTCGGAGAGAATGGAGAGCGCCTGCGAGTCTTTTAAATCGGCTCTGAGCCTGTCGGGGCGATACATATATATCAGCACGCGCTTTTCGAGATATTTTACTGGGAGCAGGCGCACCCCGCGCGGGACGAGCTTCATGTTCATGCGGCGTATGCTCTCGTTGAGCGTCTTTTTATCCTCCATCGGGCATGTAAAGAGATTGCCGGTTTTGAGCCCCGCCATGGTCGGCGAGCACTGGGATATCACAAGATCTTCGGACATTTTATTTCTCCCCTTTCGCGTGGATATCGAGTATATTTTTCAGCGCGGAGACCGAGCTTGTCGCGCTGTGCGCCACGGGGATATTCTTCTTTTTTGCCTGCCCCATGGCTATCGACAGCATCTTGTGGGACATCGTCCCGGTAAACAGCACAAGAAGATCGGGATTGCCGAAATTCTGCATTCCCCTGTCCGGCTTTGCGAACACCTTTGCCTTGCACGAATATTCACGGCAAAGATCCTCATACCGTCTGACCATACACTCATTGCCGCCGACTATCACTACACTCATAATTCAGCTCCTTTTGGTTAGCAGTTGCTAACTGCAGTCTAAAAAGTAAATGCCTTGCGGCATCACTCTTTTTATATTATATCACAACGGCGTCTGTTTTTCGACTCCGTTCGGGCACACTTATTTGTCCGCCGACTGGCGGTATTCATTCGGCGAGACGCCGCAAACATCGCGGAATGCCTTGGCGAACTTCGAGCCGTTGTTGTAGCCGAACGCCCCCGCGATCTCGAGCACACTCTTGTCAGTAGTCTTCAGCATATGCGCCGCAGACTGCATTTTGAGGGTGCGGATATACGAATATATCGACTCGCCGTAGACCGAGCGGAAGCTGTTCTTTATGCTCGTGCCGGAGGCGTGGAACAGCCCGCAGAGGGTATCGAGAGTCACATGGCTGTCCATATGCTCGGTGAGATAGCCGCAGACGCTTTTGGCGAGGTTCACCTGCGGTCTCGAAACGAAGTCGTCCTTGCCGGAATCGTTTTCAAGGTCGAGTGCGCTGAGGAACAGGAACAATTCAAGTATCTTGACCTTGAAATAGCCTTTGCGGATATTCTCGGGAACGCCGCTGTAAAGCTCGGAAAAGATATGGTCGATAGCCGGGTCGGAGCGGGATATGTATCCCCTGCCGCCGGCATAGAAGCGGCTCATCAGCTGCTTCGGATCGACATTCACATCGCCCAGGACATACGAGAGACATTCGGGCGTTTTGTCGACATCGACAACTATTGTTATTCCTCTGTAATATCCGAGCGGAAAGCTCGAACCGTAGCCGCTGTCGGGCTTGCAGCAGACGGTCAGATCGCCGGGTCCCAAATAGCACGAGCCTTTTTCAAACTCGCACTCGAAGCGTCCCTCGCGGCAATGGTTCAGTTCGAAGATATTGCCGGGCTTGGCGTTTTCCCTGAAATTGCCGTGCATATGCACATCGGCATAGACGAGGTCGATGCCGGGAAAGACGGAATAACAGGTCATGTCGATATAGCCGGCTCCGTTCTCGAGCCTGTAAACGGTGCAGTCATCGGTGCGCGAAATAATCTTCACATCGTCGCCGTATATATTCTTTTTAAGCTCAGTTGCCGTCATGCCGCCACCGCCTTTCCCGGTTTCAGTTTAATAATATTTACTTTTTCAGGAATCCGAAAAGTCCCTTTTTCTCTTCAAGCTCCTCGGAGCTTACACTTTGGAGTTCATAGCCAGTTTTGTCGATAACGCTCTTTATTTTATCCTCGTCAAGCGCCTCTTTCGAGACTATGACCGTCTCGCCCTTTGTGTGGGAAGAGTTCACTTTTTTGACATCAAAGCTGTTGCGGATAGCGTCATTTATATGCGACTCGCACATTCCGCACATCATTCCGTCAATTTTCAGCGTTGTTTTGATCATTTCAAGTTCTTCCTTTCAAAACGCGGTTAAACGCCGTGAATTTTTATGTCTATCCTGCGAAGAATATCACGGGGTGATATTTTGCAGTACAGAAATCTTAGTGAATTGATTACTCAAAGCCGCAGTTCGAGAAAATATTTTCTCTCGTTGCCCGTAGAGTTCCAGATGCGGCTGCACGGGCAGAATGATTATATTCATTCTGCGCATCAGCTGCACTCGGCGGCGGAGCTGATTAAAATATATGACCGCGAAATTATGATATCCGAGAGTCTCGACCGATATTTCAAATAGTTATTCGGCGGACTTGAGAGCCTCGACCATATCTATCTTGCGGTTCTTGCGCGCGACCATGAGGCTGACTATCAGCGAGACTCCGAAGGTCAGCAGTGCGCTGACAACATATGTCTTCCAGCTGACGACGGTATTCATCTCATACTCCCCTGCCATCGCGCTGACAAGGTAGCTGAGTGTTCCGAGTCCGCACGGGATGCCGATAATAACGCCGATAAGCGTCAGCCACATATTCTGACCGATAAGCAATTTTCCTATCTTTTTGTCCCTGAAGCCGACGACTTTGAGAGTCGCCATCTCGCGGTAGCGCTCGGTGTAGCTCATGACGCCGAGGTTATAGAGCACGACCATGCCGAGCCCGAGAGCCGCGACAACAAGAATGCCTATCATCATGTTCTGTATCTCGGTGAACGTATCGAACGAATCGACTATCGACTGCTTCGTCTGGACGCTCTTTATCAGGCTGTCGGAGGCGATATCGGATTTTTCGGTGCTCGTATAAATTGAATCGATATTATACGGAATATCGAGCTTTTCGGCATATTCGGGCGAGATAACAATGCTCTCGGTGACGCTGCGGATAAGTCCCGCGATTTTGAGCTCGTATTCTTTGTCCGAGCCGTAGGGGCTGATTTTGAAGGTATCGCCCACTTTGAGTCCGAACTCATCGGCTATTCTCATGCAGACATAAGCGCCATCGTTGCCGAGTTTTATATAATCGGTGTTCTCATCCGGGAACTTAACTTTATCGTGTTCGATATTATATATATCGAGCGAGAGGGTCTTTTCATCGTGCTTGACGCTGACGGAAGAGCTCCAATCGCCGTCATATTTATCTGCAAGGGCTTCGCACTGCTCTTTCGTCGTGCCCTCGGCGACATATATTCGCGATGAGTAGGCTATTGCGCCGTCATAGTACATATCGAGGAACGCGGACATGGTGTCGCGCATTCCGAGCGAACCGACAACGAGCAGCGTGCAGCCGATTATGCCGATAAGGGTCATGGCGGTGCGCGACTTATGGCGCATGATATCGCGCAGATTCCAGCGCGTGCCGAACGAGAGCTTATGGAAGCCGTTCGTTCTCTCTATGAGCAGAGCTTTCATTCTCTTGGGCTCATACGGGCGCAGGGCATCGGCGGCGGTGCCGTGGAGTATCTTCTTGACGCACAAAAAGCCGATAAGCGTCAGGATAAGTATCATCGCAACAACAGTCGCGATACAGAACAGCGGCATGCGCAGACGCCAATACGGCATATCGAGATATGTACCCATCATGCCGTTCGGGTTCATGATATACCATGCAATCAGATAGCCGAGCGCCGTTCCGAGAACGGAGCCGACGATACCGATCGAAAAGGCATATGAAGTATAGTGCGCAAGAATACGCCTATCTTTGAAACCGAGCGCCTTGAGCGTGCCTATCTGCGTTTTCTCCTTTGCGGTCAGCCTCTGCATGGTCGTTACCATAGTCAGAACCGCGATAAGCAAAAACAGCGGCGGCAGGACGGAGCCCATGGTTTTGCCCTCGTCGCTCTCGCCTTTCGCCTGAGCATAAGCCGTGCTCTCGTCCTTTGAAAGAATAAGCGTGGTCTTGCCGAGGGCATCATCGACTGAATTTTCAAACTGCTTTCTCGAATCATCGGAAATAACATTTATCTGCGGATAAAAATCCATGCCAACTGTCTTTTTATAGAGAGCCGGCGAAATGAACGCATAGCCGTAGGTTGTATAATCAGGCATGAGCTGCGTCTCATCGCGTACGCAGATCATATATTCGCCCGCTTTTATCAGGCCTTTGACCGTTCCGCTGACTTCAAAATTTTTATATACAAGCGTCAGCTTGTCGCCGATCTTCACATCGTTTTTAGAAGCGTAGATATCCGACAGCCAGATGCCGTCCTCGCTCGCGGAATTATATTCTTCGCCGTCCATGAGCACAAAGCCCGAGACATTCTCGTTCTCCGTAACGGTCATCGCGAGGCTATCGCCCTCACGCTCTTTCACATCGGCGTTGACGGAGAGATAACGCGAGGCTGATTTCACTCCGCTTATGTTCTCTATTTTTTCAAGCTCGTCTTTTGAAAAGCCCGACTCGGATATTATTCTGTAATCCGCATAGTTGGATTCTTCGAAGAACGAAGCCATGTTGCCCTCAATGCTGACCCATTCCATATTGAAGCCGACAAAAATTCCGACTCCGAGGACTATCATGATTATCATCGAGATAAACTGCGCGCGGTAAAGACGCATCGTTCTCAAAAGCTTTTTGAACAGCATACTGCGCCTCCTTTACCAATCGATCTCGTCGGCAGAAGCCGGAGAAGGCTGATCCTCGCAGGAGACTATCCTGCCGTTTTTCACTCTTATAACGGTATCCGCCATCTTTGCTATATTCTGGTTATGCGTGACGATAACTATCGTCTTGCCGTAATCGCGAGCCATTTTGAGCAGCAATTTGAGCACGCGCACGCCGGTCTCGGAATCGAGCGCGCCGGTCGGCTCATCGCACAGGAGTATCTTCGGATTCTTCGCGAGCGCACGGGCAATAGACACGCGCTGCTGTTCGCCGCCGGAAAGCTCAGAGGGGAACTTCTTGAGATGATCCGCAAGCCCGACCTCTTCGAGCATCTTTGTCGCGGAGAGCGAATCCGGGGCTATCTCTTTGACGAGCGAGACATTCTCGTGAACCGTAAGGGTCGGGACGAGATTATAGAACTGGAACACGAAGCCGACTTTCTTCGCTCTGTAATCGGCGAGCTCGTCGTTCGAGAGCTTCGATATATCCTCGCCCTCGACATATATCTTTCCGTCGGTCGGGCTGTCAAGTCCGCCGAGCAGATTCAAAAGCGTGCTCTTTCCCGCGCCGCTGGGGCCGAGGATAACAACAAACTTCCCCTCTTCAAGCTCCATATTCACCGAATCGAGAGCCTTGAGTTCGTGGTCGCCGCTTTTATAGGCGCGGCTCACATTTTCAAACTTTACTACTGCCATTGCTTTTCTCCCTTTCTTGCTCATATCTTCTGCTCATGTGTTCGAGGCTGTCCTGCGGAACCTCCGAGAGCAGAGAACACACAGCCATCTGCAGATCCCCCATGTCGGGGAACATACATCGCAGACTCTCCGAAACTATCTCATAGTTAGTAATGCCCGTAGCGGCGCGCGGTATCGTTGCCCGAATCGGTGAAATGCGCCACTCCGTAAGAGGTTTTGCTGATTATCCCGAGTTCCGAGAAAGTGTCCATCATATTGTGCACGCTCGGCTTTGACAGATTGAGCGCCGAAGCAAGGTCGACGCAGCGGACTCCGCATCCGTCTCTGTCGAGCTCCTTCATTGTCAGAAGGTAGCGTATATTTGACGCCGTAAGTGTTCTTCGGTTTGTCATGATCTTCCTCCCGCAATAAAGTGTCAAACATTTGATTAGCATTTGCTAACCACAATCTTTAAAAATCGATTAGCTCCCGCTAACCAAACTATATGGTAAACTATTCTTTGCGCTGTGTCAATATGATTTTTGCCTGTTTTATTGACAGACTAACAAATTCGGCAACATTCACAAACGATTAGCATATGCTAACCGATAACCTTGTCGAAAAGCACGGCACAAAGACATATTGATTTTCGGGCGGGTGCGTGATATCATTAATTATACAAATTTAATGAACGGAGGGGTAAGATGCACCTGCAGGAATCCGGCGAGATGTATCTCGAAACAATATATATACTTTCAAAGAAAGGCGTCGTGCGCTCGCTCGATGTCGCGGAATACATGGGCTTTTCAAAGCCGAGCGTCAGCCGCGCCGTTGGACTTCTCAAGCAGGGCGGTTATCTCATCATGGACAAGGACGGATATCTCACACTCACCGATGCGGGGCTTGAGGTCGCGCATAAGATATACGAGCGGCACACCGTGCTCTCGAATCTGCTGATCCGCCTCGGCGTCAGCGAAGAAGTCGCGGTCGAGGACGCATGCAAGCTCGAGCACGACATAAGCGACGAGACATTCGCGGCGATAAAAGAGCACGTTGTCAAAAATATCGACAGTCTGAAATAATTTTCGTCGGCAAAGTTCATGTATTTTTGCTTTTGCAGTTTTGCTTTGAAAATATTCAATAGTACAGATAGGCATGTTCAACAATTCGACGCTTTTTCTTTTGTTGAACATGCCTAAATATATTTGTGCGCTTGAAAAGCCTTTTTACACATGGTATAATAATTTGAGATTATGTGTAAAGACTTGCACATAAAGTATTACACAAAAGGAAGGTAGAAATGAGCAAAGGAAATAACCAAGCGCCGAGCGGAGCTATTAAGCACAACACCTACACCGGCAAAGAGCTGACAGGTTACTTAGTAGGTCTCGCAGGACAGAACATCATCTACAACATCATCGCAGGCGGACTCCAGTACTACTGGCAGTCAATTATTTTTTTGCCGGCGATGGCCATCTCGGTAATATTCTTCGTCGCCCGCGTTTGGGATGCTATCAATGACCCGATGATGGGTTCGATAGTTGACCACACCAGAACAAAGTGGGGTAAGTGCAAGCCCTACCTCATGTTCGTCCCGATCCCGATAGGAATCATTACCATTCTCACATTCTGCAACAAGACATACACCGACTACACATCGACCGGTGCGCATGTACTGATTATCGCCTGGGCGGCAATCTCCTACATTCTCTGGGGTATGTGCTACACCGTCGGCGATATTCCGCTCTGGGGTGTAACCTCGCTTATGACCGACGATGAGAACGACAGAGCAAAGGCTCTCTCGCTCGCCCGTATCGTCGCAAACCTCGGCGCTATCGGCATGCTCATCACTTTCGCAGGAAAGGCTCTCTCCCCCATGTTCCAGGAGAAGAAAGGCCTTGACCTTATTCATGCGGACAAGATGTCCTATATCATAATCGCCGTTATCCTTACGATATTCGCAACTATTCTCTTCCAGTTTTCCGGCTTCTCTGTCAAGGAGAGAGTTCAGCAGTCCGAAAAGAAGTACACCATGAAGGAGAACTTCAAAATCGCAATCTCCAACGATCCGTTCAGAAGGCTCCTCCTCTCGGGCATTCTCAGAAGCCCCATCATGCTTCTCTCGATCGTCGGTCTGTCGCTCGTTATGTACTACTTCTTCGACAACAACCTTGCCAATCTTGTTGTTGACGGCCAGCTTCAGATTATAAAAATCGTCCAGCTTCTGGTTATGGCTATCGGCCTTCTCGGCGGTATGATCATCGGTACTGCCGCCACACCGAAGATGTCCGCAAAGTTCGGCAAGAAGCAGCTTTACAACTTCTATTCAATCGCCGGTGCAGTTCCCTATGCAATGATCTTTGTCGTCTATAAAATAGCCGGCGGCAACCTTATGCAGAACATGGTTTATGTCGTTTTGATGGCTGTTATGATGTTCGCGGCTTCATGGGCAATGGGCTCGATAAACATTCTCCAGTCGATAATGATAGCAGACTGCGTTGACTACGAGGAGTACAAGAACGGCGTTCGCACCGACGGCGTGTTCTTCTCCGGCCAGTCCTTCATCACCAAGCTTGCAATGGGCGTTTCCTCGCTCATCTCCGGCTTCATTTATTCGGCTGTTCACTACACCGCCGAATACATCGAGACTCTTAACCTCGACCTGGCGGCAGGAAAGTATCATTTCTACGAGGCGAACGACGGGAAATACGCAATGGCGATGTTCCTGCTTATTTCCATTCCGCCCGCAATCGGCATGCTGCTCTCCGCTATCCCCACTCTCAAGTATTCGCTCACCGATAAGGAGCACACAAGAATCCTCAACGAGCTTATTGAGAGACGTGCAAGCAAGAATAACGGAAGCAACGACTGATTGTCTCCGACAAATCAATAAGCACGGCGGTGCAGCTCACTCGGGCTGCACCGTTTTTGATATGCATAAAAAATAACGGAGCAGGCAAAACCTACTCCGTTATTTTCTTTCGGGTTATTCGAGCGCCCCGTCTCCGCCCATTAAAGCAGTCAGCTCTCTGATACGCTCTATCGGGAACGGCGGGGAGCACAGCGGTTTCATCGCTATGCTCATCAGCTTCATCGGGTTGTCGTCCGCGGCGACGCGGTTCGAGGACATCGCACCGCATCTACGGCAGCGGTGGACTATCGCCCACTCGCCGTTTTTTCTCACCCAGACCGCTATGGGATCCATGATTCCCCCGCAGTCCGAAGCCCTGTCTCCGGGCTCAATATCAACATGTAGGCTCGAAAGGCAGTTCGGGCAGTGGTTTCTGTGGTGGCTGCCCGCGCCCTGCGGCACTACAGTGCGCCCGCACACTTTGCAGACAAAAGTCTCGTTGCAGGCGTGAGTCTTATAATAACCTTTTTCATACTGTTTGCGTTTGTTTTCGCGATTCATTTTTCCTCCCGAAGATTGAGCTGCGGGAGGACGGCAGAGTGTGTTTTTTATTTGCCGACCTCCCGGTCAGCGCACACTCTCCGATGATTTTGTGATAAACTTCAAACAAAATCTCCTTGTGTTTTTATTCAAGAAACGGTCAAATGACCGATATCTCGCGCATTGCGAAATAAAAGCTTATTTACCGAAGAGCTTCTTGAAGAGGTTGATTATCGCGCGGAAGGGAGCGGTGATAATCCTGAAAAGAATCTTGAAGAAGCCGTCCTTTTTCTCAACCGTTACGGTGAAATCGGATGAGGCTATGATATTGCCGTCATCGTCAACGAGAGTCATCGTTATTGTCGCGGTACCCTCTTTAATACCGGTCAGCTCGCCTTTGTTAGGCTCGACAGTAACAACGCTCGGGTCCGAGCTGCTCCATCTATAATGATAATCGACATAGTCTTCCTGTATCGTAGGAGTGTATATCAGCTTTTCTCCGACCTTTATGGTAGTACCGCCGTCGCCGAAGTCAATGACCTGAACCGTGTCTATCTCAACCTCGGCTGAGAGGTTCGATGCTGTATCCGTGACGCTTATTGTCGCGGTGCCGACGGAGAGAGCCTTGACAAGTCCGTTTTCGTCAACCGAAGCGACGGACGGGTCGGAGGATGCCCACACGAGATCGGGCAGCGACGCGCCGTCGGGCTGCGCAGCGGCAACGAGCTGATACGAGCCGCCGACGGGGATGGGAGAAGTGGGAGCCGCGAGAGTTATGCCGTTCGTTTCAACATACGTATACTCATCAAGATTGCAATAGATGTTTTCAGTATGGCTATAGAGATCATGCTGTTCGGCATCGGCTTCAGCCGTAACAGTAACGATGTTTCTTCTTCCGCTGAGCAGTTCTTCATTCACTTCGAGCCTGTAAATTACGGATTCGCCGGGTTCAAGGCTTTCAAACTCGACCGTTTTGACATTATCGGGCGAAGTCGAATTGCTTATTTTCAGAGAACCGCCGGAGGCAACATTGCTCACATTGGTTGCAGTGATGATAATATAATGTACCGAGTCCAGAACAATCGGAGTTACAGAAACATCAAGTTTGCAATAACCTATCTTAATACTGTTTGAATTATTTGAGCTATCCGCGTCGGCTACACCGGTCTCGGAAGCCGTGAATGTGTATGTGTCGATGGATATTCTATCCTTCATCGGGACATTTACAGTCACCTCCTCGGTCTGGCCGGGTGCAACGGAAACGGCGCAGGTGGTTTTAACAACGGAGCCGGTCGAATCGGTGACATTGATATCAACGCTCTTGAGATATTCCGTTCCATCATTGCGTATTTCAACGGTCACGGGCAGAGACGCTCCGGGAACAACCGCATCCTCATCATAATCTATCGCTCGCACGGAAACATCGTGGCGTTCGGTGAGTACGGTATAGGCAAGTTCGCACTTATCATCAACATTTTCTTCGGTTATGGTGACATCTCTTCTGGTCATGACTGCCATAATCTCGCCGTCAACGGACGCGGCAGAGAAAGTGTCGATATATTTTGTCTGATCGGTATATTTCACGGGTTCGGTGTAAGAGCCGAGTGCGGAATCATATTCTATGACATAAATATCAGAACCGGCATCCGTGGCAGAAAGGAACATCAGCTTGTTCCCGACAACGGCAAAGCGACCGGTTGCACCAGAAATCTGACCGTTTATAACAGAGGTCACTGTCGTGCCGTCATATTTATTGAAAGTACCGTTCGAATACCAATAAAGAATGCCGTCAGAGGTAACCTTCAGGGAGGACAAAATGCCGCTGTCAATTGTCTGAGCATCCTTGCCAAGGGTCGTTTTGACAAGCTTTCTGTCGTCAGCGGTATTGAGGTCGTTATCCGCGTCGCAGATGTAATAAACATTATCGCCCTGAACCGCAATATCGACAATAGTGTTGAGACCGGAGGCAATCTCGGTCGGTTCGCTCCACGAAGAACCGTCGAAGGTCGAATACACAAGGGAATTTTCGTTATTCTGACCAAACGGGTCGCTGCCATTCAACTGCCAGGCGGCGGTAAGAACGCCGTTGTTGACGGTTATTCTCGGCTCGGCGGAGATGCATTTTTCGCCGCTGGAGGCAATCTTCTGCACAGAGGCAAATCTTCCGGAAGCGGAATCGAACTTTGCCGCCGCGAGGTTCTGGGACGAGAAGTACTCTTTGAGAGTGACATTGCCTGAGAATATCTTTGCGGAGTCGAGATATATGATATAAATATCTTTTCCGTCCGAATAGAGATACGGCATTGAGTCCGCGGTGGCGTTGCTGTCGAGCTGAACAGGTTCAGACCATGCGCCGGAGGACTTGTCATAAACGGAATACATTACTCTCGTTATGTTCGCCGCGTCGCGGGAGGTGTCCGCGCCGATATACGCCATAACGGTCGCCTTTTCGCTGCTGACGACCTGCGGCTGTGAGTTTCTGTATGTTTGAGTCAGAAGTGCTTTTATCGAGGCATCCTTTGCGGCGGCCTTGCGCCTGCCGGAACTTCTTCCGGGCATCCATTCGGATTCGCCGCTGAGATAGGAAACATCCTGAAGAGTATAGCTTCCTGCATCGTAAAGATTCGTATTTGAAGCCGCAGGTGCGCGCGCGGGAGACTTCTTCGTTCTTGTATAAAGATGATATGTCTTATATGCAAATGGTTTTTCAGCTACAAAAGTACCTAAATATGCCTTGATGCCAAGCTCACCGGTCAGGTCGATCTTATTGAGTCCGGTGGGGGCGGTCGTGCCTATTATCTGAATCTCAACATCTACGGTAGCTGTTCCGTATGCGCCGACGCCTACCACACTGCCGATACCCACTCCGCCGAATGCCTTGAGATACGGGCTGAGAGTCAGAGCGCAGTCACCGGACAGGGTCTGCTTCTGATAATCATAGCTCGCCACGACGGCGCTCTTGACATTCATGCCCGCGTCAATTTTTATAACGACCGGCACAACACCAACCGTCATCTGCTGAGTCATGGAATATCCCTTTATATCGGCAATGATATAAAGATTGACTGTAACCGTAGTCAGTCCGTCCTTGCCAAAAGTGCCCTCGCCGTAGCCGACAAAATCTATCGATATTCCGTCGAGACCCGGGACATTTGACTTTTTCTGGCTGTTCATCACTTTTTTGAGCTTGGACTTGTCGCCGCTGCTCAGATATTTTTTAGCACCCTTGCTGTAGTCATTAAGGGTCTTCATGGTATCCTTGAGATCTTTGATATAGGAATCTATGGTCTCCTTGTCCTGCTTTGTCCAGCCGGTATCGGGCTTTTTCTTGTGATTGGTTATGTTCGCGTTGAGTCCGACATGAACCTTGGAGCCGCCTTCGCCGTCATCGTCAACATAGACATCGACGGGAAGAGACGGGAGAGAAAGGGAAATTTCACTGCCGCCGAGATACGGAATATCACTGCTGAGTTTGAGCTTCAGCGAATTGCCGAGGCTTATCGAGTTTGAATCAACCGCCTTGTCATCGACAAAGGAGAGGTTGAGCGGAGTTTCGACCTCTTCGCCGGAGGTCGAGGTGACCTTGACGGTTATTCCGCCGCCCTTCGAAAAATTCTTGACCTTAAGCGAATTGAAAACGCCGTCGGTGGATCTTGCAACGGTTTTGTCATTTTGCATCAGCCTGTATTCGGAGACGGAGCCGGGCACATTTGCGGAGCAATTTATCCGGAAGGTCTGCTCCTTTGTGCTCAGGCTCAGGCGCTTTGTGCCGACGAGAATATCCTGAGTGAGCGCGCTGCCGACATATTCGGCGTTGCGCAGCTTATAGGCATCCCGCGAACCCTCTTTATAGAGGCAGAAAACATCAAAGCCGCTGCTGCTTTTTGAGTAGTTTGTATTTTTTGTGTCGTAGGTGTAGTAGCCATCCTTGGAAACAACTATGTGCGGCTCGCCGACGGTGTTTTTATTGAACGCCGCCATGCCGTCGGAATCCGTCAGCTTTTCCGTGGAATTCCATTTGACCTTCGCTCCGCTCAGTGGCTTGCCGTCCGACCCGGTCACGAAAACGGCATATTCGCTTTTGGAGAGCTTTTCGAGTTTAGATTCAAAGATTTCGGATGCCAGATTTGAAATTTTTAAAGCGGGACGAACTCCATTGCTAGTACTGTGCACACACCAGTAGCCGTAGTCGAGGCTGCCGGCGCCGTGGACTTCGCATGCATATTCAGAACAGATGCCGGCAGACCGCAAACGCTGAAACGAACATTCGTTCGATGAACTAGCCCACAATCCCTGACATTTTGCATAATCGGTGCCCTTTGCCTGACGGGCGTAGCTTGAACCTGTATATGCGGGGAAGCCGTATGCGGTGTTCTGCATCTCGCTCCAAGAGAGCAGGAAAATCTTGTCGTAGGTGGTCTCGCTGTCATATTCGCTGCAAGAGGCAGAATATGCTTTATTATCTAATTCGGAGGTCAAAATGCTCGCCTTCTGCGAGGAGGAAAAGGCGGTGTTATAGAAATCATCGTTGAGCCACGCTCTGATGCTGCTTGTGGCATAGTCATTGGCATAGTGGGTATGCTCTGCGTCGTTCCAGTAGGCTGTGCCGTTTTCATCTGTGCCGTACTCATATATCGTGTTGCTGTAAGCCTGAGAGTCAATTATGCTCTCACAAAGAACAAAACCAGTTGAGGGGTCGAGGACGCGCCATTTCAAAGGCTCATATTTGAAATAGTATACATTGTTTGGAGTATAACCGTTATCGTCCTGATATGTATAAATTGAAGAGGACGAGTAACTTGTCCAATACGGTCTGTACTGAGAAAAGGTGACGGCGCGATATTTTGTGCCGTTATATGTAAAGTCGGCATATTTCATCCAGTCGCCCTGAACACTGCTGCTGTAATAGCCGTAGCTGACCCAGGTTTTTGAAACGCCGTTGAGGGCGGAAACAAGCGACGAATCCGTGACCTTGCTCTGCGGATAAGAGCCGAATTCGACGATGTCGCCGACCTGGTGGGTGGGGCTGAGTGCTTCGGCTTTGGGCGCGAAAAGGCTTGCCCAATCGCCGCCCGCAAGTTCGCTTATCGGCGCGACGCCGAGCACCATGATGAGTGCGAGGGTCAGAGCCAAAAGCGACTTGAAAATGTTTTTTCGTTTTGCTTTCATGTTTTATTGCCTCCATTTTATTTTTTACGGCATTGCCGTTTTATACCTTGGTTGTGGGGTGCGGGTCAATATATTTTGTGCGGATTTCGCGGGCGGATGATATCCGCCCCTACCGCATAACTTTGAGCGAAGCGAAACAACACCTCAGTCTTGGCTTCGCCAATCCAGCTCCCCTGCAGGGGAGCCGCGGCGATGTAATTTTGTGCGCTTTATACACCGTCGGAATTTCTTTCAAATATATAATAGCACTCTTATTTTTCTTGTCAACAGAAATGGAACGAAACGCATTTAAAGCGGTATGAATGCGACGTTTGATTCTTAAATGCAAATCAGATGACCGCTATCTCGTCTGTGTATTCCGCTCCGCACGGCATTATTGAGGGCAGGGCGAGGGAAAACAGGTCGGCGGCGCGCTCTTCGATTGAAGAGATACGTTTTGCGCGTTCACCGAGCTTTTTTATATCCGCCGCGCGCATAACTATCGGCAGTTTTGCGCTCGAACGCATGGCGCGGAGCTTTTCGCGGCCTATCGCATTGAAGCCGAGCACTCGGATATACGGCGGTATGCCCTCGCAGTCGGACGCCTCGATACCGAGCAGAAGAGCCGCAACGGCGCGCCTTATCCGCGCATGGGAATAGCGTTTGGTCTTGGCGAGAGAATAAAGCTCATCGAGCGAGGATGCGCTGCGCGAGGCGGAATATATGCGGTTTTCGAGCCCTTCTGAGATATCCGGCACTGCGGCTATTTTTTCGGGCGTTGAGATACGCAGGCACGCGAGGACGGCTTTTTCGAGAGCGTTGATATCCGCCGGCGCTCTGCCCGCCTCTATCTCCGCTTTGAGTATCGCGGCGGCACTTTCGGGCATGAGATCGGCAAAGCCCTCGCCCGCTCTCACTCTGGAGCGTATAAGCGACGCACTCGCAAAGGAGTTCACCGCCTCGCCGCTGTCGTGACCCGCTCCCTCGCGCCTGACGGCGAACGGGGTTAAGTCCGACTTGAGCTTATCTATAGCGCGGATATATTCGACGGCGAGCGTGTCGTTGGGCGACGAGAGCACCGATGCGACGCGAGGATCGAGCTCTTCCACGGCGCGCTGTCTCGCCGAAGCAAAGTTCACGCCGGAGAGCAGGTTTGCGCGCAGGCTTTCGCGCACGGTGTAGTCGTCAACGGCGCGGGATGCGGCTCTGAGCAGAGTGACGTCGGCGCACTCGCCGCCGAAGCTCAGCGTATCGACGCACCCCATGGCGTCGAGCAGCCCGACGGCGCCCCTCGCAAAGGTCTGCGCTGCGGCGCACGCCCACGGGACAGGAAGCGAAACGACAAGATCCGCGCCGTTCATAAGCGCCATACGTGCGCGGGCGTTCGGGTGCATCAGCGCAGTCTCTCCGCGCTGGACGAACCAGCTGCTCATCACGCACACAACCGCCGACGCGCCGTTTTCGCGCGTGCGGGCTATATGATATGCGTGGCCGTTATGGAACGGATTATATTCGGCAACGATGCCTGCGGTGCTCATCGGATTCACTCCTTTTCCGTTTTTCGACAATAAGACAGGGGAATTCTGCAAGAACTGCTTGAAAAATCA
>OLJB01000217.1_pt1 | contig 40792 bp, 40 predicted proteins | sample 1601391 | NCBI WGS metagenome assembly OLJB01 (sample SAMN01915215, study PRJEB22387) | human gut metagenome | isolation source: stool | host: Homo sapiens | place: USA | reverse complement strand
GTGACAAGACAGAGAGGCCGAAATATGAGATACAATATGAAGTACAGGAATAACAAGCATTACATGAGTATGTATTCGCTCATAACAACGGGAGATATATGTGACGAGCAGTTCTGCTACCATGATATCCCAGAGAGATTGGATCCTCTGGATTATGACGCATTTGTGGCAAATCCAACCAGATTCTATGTCGGCTGTTCCAATCTTGAGACAGGCGAGGCCGAGTATCTCGAGTGCACAGATATGCGTAACCCCGCGGATGTGAATAAGGTCAGGGCATCGGCATCGCTGCCACTTATATCTAATACGGTAGAGGTCGATGGGATGAAGCTGCTTGACGGCGGAGTGTCGGACAGCATCCCGATATTTGCGTTCAGAAGAATGGGCTATAGAAGAAATATAGTGATCCTCACAAGACCTAAGGGTTACAGAAAAGGTCCGGACAGGATGCTCAGGCTGGAAGCAGGGAGATACAGGGAATATCCGGAATTTGTCAGAAGGTGCCATATGAGGCATTTGTACTATAATAAGACTCTGGATAAGCTGGAGGAGCTTGAAAAGCAGGGAGACACTCTGATAATCAGACCGAGTCAGACTATAGAGATATCAAGACTTGAGAAGAAACCGGAGATGATTGAGGCTATGTATGAGCTGGGTGTGTATGATGCAAAAGAGAAATTACAACAGGTGAAAGAATTTCTCAGGGAAAGCAGGGAAGATGCACATGGACAGGCAGAGAAACAGACAGCTGTCACAGAGGAAGAACGATAAATATAACACACTTATACTCTCTGGGATGGAGATCCCAGATAGCGTATATACACAAAAGAAGGCACAGGAGAATCAGAGCAAAATGGCGGAGACTCCGGTGCCTTCTCTTATTTTATCGCTCTCGGTGTCAACGGTCATCACTATGCTCGTGGCGACCACGTACAATATCGTAGCCACTTATTTTGTGGCGGATCTCGGCGAGTCTGCTGTTGCGGCGGTGGGGCTCATGTTCTCAGTCATGGCACTTATCCAGGCTGTAGGTTATACCTGGGGGATGGGTGCGGGCAGCGAGATCGCAAGGCTCCTCGGGCAGTGGAATAAAAGGGCGGCAGAGCAGACTCTGGCGACGGCGCTTGTGGGTGGTGTGGTGTCAGGGGTAATCTTGGCTGTGGTATTTGGCATATTCAGATCAGAAATTGTAAGTCTGCTTGGAGCAACGGACACGAGTCAGGAATTGGCGGAGCAGTATGGAATATATATTATGATGGGTGCGCCGGTGATGTGCGGAGCATATGTGCTCAACAATGCTCTGAGAGCGGAGGGGCAGCCGTACCTTGCACTTATGGGAATAGTTGCCGGAGGCGTGACAAATGCTGTACTGGATTATGTTCTTATAAAGGTGCTGGGATTTGGGATAGGAGCTGCGGGGATCGCCACATTTGCCGGGCAGGCGGTGAGTCTGGTTATCATGTATGCGTGCGTCAGGGCCAGATTCAGCATGGTCAGGCTGCACATAGGTGATCTGTGGAAATTCAAGGGTGCAGTGCAGGTCGTCAGGATCGGTATGCCTTCTTTCCTGAGACAAGGACTTATGTGCGTTGCGGCTGTTTTGCTGAGCCGGAGCTGTCGGCGGTATGGGGACACAGTGCTTGCCAATATAACGGTGGCAAATAAGATTTTTGCGGTCGTATTTGCCGTTCTTGTGGGATACGGGCAGGGATTTGCACCTGTGTGCGGATTTGCGTATGGAGCTAAGATGTACAGAAGAGTCAAAAGATCTCTGAATTTCACCATGGCGACTTCGGTGGTGTTCATGGTGATGGTGGGAGGAATGTCATATCTGTGGGCAGACAGGCTGTGCGGAGTTTTTATGGAAGACGCCGGTCTTGCGGCTTTTTCCCTGAGGGCGCATGCTGTATCTATGCCGTTTTCGGCGGTATGTCTTGTGATGGGAATGTACTATCAGACTCTGGGAGCATATGGAAAGGCCACACTCATATCCGCCCTGAGACAGGGGGTTTTCTTTATCCCCCTCATATGGCTGCTGCCAGTCTGGTATGGCGAACATGGTGTGGCTGTAGTTCAGGCTGCCGCGGATATGTTGTCCGGCATCACAGCCTTGGTGTTCTGGTTTATCTGTCAGAGGACCTTTCGTACACAAATGAAAAATAGTCAGTGCCGATGACTTCATCCGATATGTACAGTCTGTTTTCGACCTCGGCTATCATGGAGTCTAGATAGTCATCCGGTACTTGCGATTCCGGTACCAGATATATGGTCTCTCCCGTTGAGGCGTCATATTTTATCTTGTCGGTTATAAAGCTTTGGTCAGCGAATATCACAAGTTCATCTGAGTTTGAAAGTATGTTGCGCCCGGCAAGCAGTCTTGAATCGAAGTCTGCTCCGAGAAGGTTCAGGACGGTTGGAAGGATATCTATGCTGGCGCAGAGCTTATCTACGACAACAGGCTTTCCCATGGATGAGCACCATATTCCGAACTGGTTTCGGTGCAGTTCGAAGTCGTCATCCTCTATGTCCTTGCCGGCGAGCTCATTGTATACGCCGCCGCTCAGCCCATAAGGATAGTGGTCAGGTGCGACTATGAACAGGGTGTTGTCAAGCTTTCCTGCCTCCTCAAGCTTGTCCATGAGGTATTCCAGTGCCTTGTCAAGCTCCATCTGGGCTGCGACATAGGCGACAGCTTCGTCAGAGTAACCCTTGCCAGAGAGAAGTGATTCGGCTTCCTCACGATTCTTCTGACATATGTACTGATTGTCATAGTTGTATGGCAAATGTCCTGAAAAACTCATGAGGTACATATTGAAATGGTCGTCATCTATGAAATCATTGTACACAGCCTCGATACATTCTAGATCTGAGTACATGACGTGATCCGGGATGTCCAGCCCCGCCCCGATGGCCTTGAAGGTGGTGTATCCCATATTCGGGTGGGTGCTGGTTCTGTCGTAATATGTGGCGTCAAAGTCGTGATAGCCGTAGCTCTTGTATCCCTGACTGCTCAAAATATTGCCCAGAGCATAAGGCTGATATGTGTCTGCGGATTCCTCAAAGCTCCATTTGGAGGACGCCGGGTACTGACTGAGACAGTTGGCAAATTCCCCGTCTATTGTGCTGTGATACCAGAGTGGATTATAGAAGTTGGTAAATTCAAATCCTTCATGGTATATCTTGTACAGGGTAGGGGTTGCCTCCTTGGATATTCCGTAGGTGCTGAGGCTCTCAGCCGTGACAAATACCACATTGTAGTCCTTGAACATGCCTGTGTATTCGTCAGTGTAGGTCGGCTGCACTCCTGAAAAATATGCTGTGATGCTCTTTAACTCATCGTCATCTGTGGAGTTATAGAGCCGGGTGAGGTTTATATTCTCATCTATCTGAGGTACATACTGAGGCTCTGATGATTCGGTGCTGTTTGAGCCGGATGCACTGTTCGAAGACTCGTTGCCTGATGACTTGCTGTTTTGGTTTTCTTTATCGCTTGATAGTGATGACATACTGTTTGACCTGCCCTGTATGTCCAGAGCAGATTCTGCAAGCTCAAATGTCTTGTCAGAGTTGCTCTTGGTTATCATAACTGTGCAGTCCCTGCCGGTGGTCATGACGACTCCCAGTTTGTTCATAGACAGCTCAAGCACGTAGCGGCCGTGGAAAAGGGAGTAAGGAGTGTATGCTCCGGTTCCGTGCACCGCCAGAAGACATATGGCTGCGATCCACATGACTGCGGATGATGCGGTCTGTACAATGACGCCCTTAAGTACACCGTTGCTCTCGCCGATACGGCCTCTGTCAAAAGTAAACTTTAATCTGTTTAGCAATACGAGACAGATAAGTGGGAGCAGGAAGAGCAGTATCACGTACCAGTTGGCCCTCAGAGTGGCGAACAGGACAGACTTAAAATTCATGGCATCGTGGGCACCTCCGATGGAGACCAGACTAAGGAAAGTCCTGAAGATCTTATAGTACACAAACTGGGCTATATAGTAGACGGTGAAAATTCCCCATATGGTATACGCCGTGATGGCATTTGCAATTCTGTGCCAAAATGATGTCAGCGCGGACAGAGTGAGACCGCATGCAATGGCAAATGTCAGCGGATGCATTATATTGCTGTCTATACCATGGTAAATGGCTATGTGAAACAGCAGCTCCATGTATATAAAAGCAGCGGAGAAGAATACCGGGCGCCAGAGAGAATTCCCACGTTTTACAGTACTTTTGCTGCGGAGTGTTTTATCGCTACTTCGCGTGTTATCTGTTGGTTCGTTTCGACTCATATATTCTCCTTCTCAAGGATGCTCTCGAGTTTTGTTCTGACAGCTATAGGGTCAGTGACGAGGAGAGTGTTGAAACCAAGCTTTGATGCTGCATCAAGATTTGCCTGTCTGTCATCGAGAAATATACATTCCTCCGGGATGAGGTTGTATTTGCTGCACAGACGCTGGTAAATTCTCTCGTCTGGTTTGGTTATGTGGCACTCGTATGACACGACTCTTCCGTCTGTATAAGGAAGAAAGTGGAATCGTGGAGTGTGAAGTGCGAACAGTCTTCTCGGATAGTTGGACAGCAGGTATACGTGATATCCTCTGTCTTTCAGTGATTTGAGCCATTTGTCCGCATCCGGGAACATGTCGACCACGTCATCCAGATTGTTCATGAACAGATCTATGTATTCTCCGCACTCAGGACTTAGCTCCTTGAATTTACGGATGAGCTCTGACTCCGGGATGTCATCGAGATCAAAATGGTTCCATAGGGGATGATTTACCATGTTGCGATCCAGAGTATCTATAACATTTTCGGGTATTCCAAGTTTCTGCATTGTAGTCCTCCAGTGGAAATCAACGAGAACCATGCCTATATCAAATATGATGTTTTTCATTTGTCTAGTCCTTTCTGCTTGATAAAATATGTGTAAGTAAGTCGTTCAGCCACTAGAATTCTACCCCATATCCAGTCAAAAATATATACTAAAATAAATCAGAAATAAGTTTATTTACAGTTTTTTGTTTTTGGTGTAAATTGTTATAATGAATGTATGTATATCACATAATGATGATACATTAAGAATGCCTGATGAATGGGGATTATGTATGAGATACGTTTTTGTGGATTTTGAGATGAATCTTATAGATTCAGAACACAAACAGGAAAAGAAGATTTGCAAGAGTGAGATAATTGAGATCGGTGCTGTCAAACTGGATGATGAATATAACGAGATAGATTCGTTTAAGAGTTATGTCAAACCGGCATATGGAAGCATGGCATCGCGTATAATAAAACTCACGGGAATAACAGATGAGATGCTCGAGACTGCCCCATCATACGAGGATGCTGTGGGCAGATTTATAGAGTGGTGTGCAGATGCGGATGTTATCTATGCGTGGAGCGAGAACGACCTGAGACAGCTGCGAGGTGAGACCAGACTGAAACAGTACACTCATCCGGAACTTGAGAGGGTATTTGCAAAATGGCAGGACTTCCAGAAGGAATATGCCAGGATGATAGGCACATCCAGAAGGATATCACTGTCGGATGCTGTATTTTATCTGGGAGAGAACTTTCAGGGCGCAGAGCATGATGCGCTGTGGGATGCCAGAAACACGGCTGAGGTATTCAAGCTGTCGAAGGATGAGGAGAATTTCTTCAGGATAATGGCTCCGGTCATTGATGTGTATAAGCCAAAGAAAAAGCTGACATATTCATTGTCGGATACATTTGGCAATATTCATTTGGATGATCCGGGGGACTAATCATGGATCTCAACTGAGTGGACAATGGCTGTATGTGCCGAAGTCAAGAGAGAAGCATTGTATGATTTATTAGGAGAGACAGAGGTAATATAATGAATTGGAATAAGAAAGATACGATAAGGATACTGCTCATTTTGTGCGGCGTTGTATTGTTTGCATATGTGTTGTTCAACTTTGATAAGGTGTCCAGCCTTTTCAGCTGGCTGGTAAACATCCTTATGCCGTTTGTGATAGGGTTTGCCATAGCATTTGTGGTGAATGTTCCGATGAAGGGGCTTGAGAAGGTTCTTTTCAAAAATGAGAATAGCCGCCTGTACAGATTTAAGCGTCCGGCCTGTCTGATATTGTCGTTTCTGTGCATCATAGCGGTATTTACATTTGCAATAACAATGATCATACCGGAGATGTCCAAGACCATAACTGCATTTGCAGATAAGCTGCCAGATGCTATGGATGACATCCAGAGGAAGGCGATCAAGCTTATGAAGGATCAGCCGGAGATAGTAGACAAGATAAAGAGTATCAATATCAACTGGGATTCAGTTATATCCAATGTGGTTGGTATTGTGAAGAACGGCGGCAGCAGTGTGTTGTCTTCCACGTTCTCCATTGCCAGCAGTGTGGTAGGTGGATTTGTGGATGTCCTCGTGGGTATTTTCTTTGCCTGTTATATATTGGCACAGAAGGAGACTCTGGAGAAACAGGTCAAGGGAATCCTATATGCAGTGTTCAAGGAGGACAAAGCTGACAGATTTGTACAGACTTGTGTGCTGGCTGACAGAACTTTTTCCAAATTCATATCGGGACAGTGCCTTGAAGCATGTATTCTTGGCTTGATGTTCTTTATCACCATGACCATATTCAGGATTCCGTATGCACTTACGGTGAGCATAATAATCGCGGTATTTGCGCTGATACCGGTGATCGGTGCTTTTGTGGGATGCTTTGCGGGCGCAATCATGATACTCGTGGAGAATCCGAAACAGGCCATAATATTCCTTATCATATTTATCGTGCTGCAGCAGATAGAGGGCAACTTTATATATCCTCACGTGGTTGGCGGCTCTGTGGGACTTCCATCCATATGGGTGCTTGTGGCAGTCATGTTGGGCGGCGACTTGATGGGAATCCTAGGTATGCTTATATTTGTGCCTCTTTTCTCAGTGCTCTACGCAATGTCTGAGGAGTATGTGGTGAAGAACCTCAGGGAAAAGGGTATATCGTGGAAAAAGTACAATCTGGCGTGCAATATACCGGAGGGGCGGTGGAATGGCAGGTTGGACGAGGAATGCGCCTCGAAGGTGAAAGCTGGATCAAAGCATAAAAATGAGAGTGATAAGCAGACCGGCGCGGATAAGGCTCAGATGTCTGGCAGTACAGCCGGAGATGGCTGCACTAAGGACAATACCAATAAAAATTCTAACTGTAATATCAACAGAAATGCCAATAGACAAAACAATGTAAATGACGATAAGAGCAACAGTAGAAATAACAGAAAGAGAAAATAATATCGGCGGGGGTGCGTGATGTGCCGCAGGTGGTGATCCGAATTCAGAGCCGTTTAGAAAGAAGGATATACAAATGTACAGAGACATAGCGAAACTTGTTTTATACAGAGATCTTGGAGAGGACAGCATACTAATGAAGCTGTCTGGAATATTTGAGGACTTTGATCTTAAGAGGTGCGAGAACGCGGAGCTGTGTGCCCGCATATATGACCAGATTAAGAGACTCCTGGATCTTGCAACCAGCTATGGATTTGATAAGAATCTGTGGCATAACTACCTCGCATTTATACTTATCACAAATGAAAACTCATTCAGTATAACCAGCGAGAAGGTTGGGGCAAATGACGGAACAGTCAACTATTTTGCAAAGAACGACTTTAAGATATTCAAGAAGCTGTTTGATTTTGATTTCTCCGGGATAGAGAGCGCACTTGGAATAGATTGTTTCTCAACTATCAACAACTATAAGTCCATAGGTAAGAAGGAGAGAATGTACAACAAGAATGTCAGCGAGAAGGTTCAGGCTGTCAGCAATGCAATAGAGGAGGCTGAGAACGAGGATCAGATATTCGACATCGTGACGGAGTTCTATAAAGCATATGGCGTTGGAATGTTCGGACTCAACAAGGCGTTCAGAATCACCCGTGAGCACGGAGATCTTGAGTTTGTGCCTATCAACAACACAGAGGATGTAATGCTGGATGATCTCATCGGCTATGAGATACAGAAGAAAAAGATCGTGGACAACACAGAGGCATTTGTGGAGGGACGCAAGGCGAACAATGCACTTCTCTTTGGAGACAGTGGAACAGGAAAGTCCACAACTATCAAGGCGATAATCAATGAGTACTATGACAGGGGTCTTCGTATGATCGAGATATATAAGCACCAGTTTCAGGATCTGTCACAGGTTATCTCACTTATCAAGAACAGAAATTACAGATTTATCATATACATGGATGACCTTTCATTTGAAGAGTTTGAGATCGAGTACAAGTATCTTAAGGCTGTCATCGAGGGCGGGCTTGAGATCAGACCTGACAATGTACTCATCTATGCCACATCGAACCGCCGTCATCTCATCAAGGAGACATGGAACGACAGGAATGATATGGAGAATAACAATGGTATTCACAGAAGTGATACTATTCAGGAGAAACTGTCACTTGTCAACAGATTCGGAGTCACGATCAGCTACAGCGCACCGTCACAGAAGGAGTATTTTGAGATCGTCAAGGGTCTTGCTGAGAAGGAGCATATCACCATGGATGAGAAGGAACTCTGCGCAGAGGCCAACAAGTGGGAGCTTGCCCATGGCGGAATAAGCGGACGTACTGCACAGCAGTTTATCAACTACCTCAAGGGACAGGGACTGTAAAATAATTGCTGTTGAACTACGGTTTATATTTTGCTATTATTAAGATAATTTTGAAGTTGCATTTACGATGATAAGGAGTGTGGGAAAATGATAGATCTCAGCAGCAAAAAGGGTAAGACACTGGTATCGAGGATCATAGTTGTGATTCTGTGTATCGCAATGGTAGTTACACTTTTAGTTTCAGCATTCTAATTTAGAATAACAGGTCGAGTTGGAGAGTATATATGAGAGGAAAGTTTGGTGAGCATCAGACAGTGCGATCAATACTTAAGAGTTTGCCACATACTGTCCATGATGACGTAACGAGAGCCGGAATAGGAGAAGACTATGCCCGGCTCTTGTTGCGTGATGGGGATGACGGAGAAAAAGCAGGTAAGACAGGAGATGCAGATTGCAAAAATGCGGGTGCGGCAAAAAGCAAAAGCGTGAATGTTGCCACTGGAGTGTGTATCGACAGCGGATATATGGGACTGAGGCTTGATATAGCCCGTCTTTACAACAGTGTAAGGATCGGTGGCTATATGCCGTGGGTGGCAACGGATACCATCGTCATGCCAGATGATGATGAACGCCGAATGAAGAAATTGCTCGGAAAGCTTGCGGGCATATGCGCAGAATATGGGGTGGACATCATCACAGGACATACCGAGGTGAATACCGCTGTGTCTGAGCCGATCATCAGTGTGACTATGATGGGAAAACAGTCAGGACATAGTGATGATGCAGACCTGTGTGGACTAAAACGACCAGTCGGTATGGATATAGTTATGTGTGGGCAGACCGGTGTGGGTGGCACCTTACAACTCTATTATGATAATCAGAAAGAGCTTTTCGATAGGTATTCAGAGAGCTATCTGAGACCTGTAGAGAGAATGGAAGAATTGATACTGCTAGGCAGACAGGTGGATATAGCACTGGAGCATGGCAGTGTGTATGCCCATGATATATCGAGGGGCGGCGTATTTGCTGCTCTCTGGGAGATGGGGGATGCGCTGAAGTGTGGGCTTGAGGTGTGCCATGATGACATACCGATACTGCAGGAGACGATAGAGATATGTGAGCACACAGGGGATAATCCATATATGATAGACGGCTGCGGCGCGGCACTTTTTGTGGTTCCGGATGGAGAACATCTGGCTGATAAGCTCTATGAGGCAGGATATGAAGCATCAGTCATAGGTCACCTTACGGAAAACAGCGATAGAGTAGTGGTTCATGACGAGGAGAGGAGATTCCTTACCCCACCAAGATATCTATAAATTTGAGTAGAAGCTACGTACGATTTTCATGGAGTAACTGCTGACTGCCACGGATGATCGTACTATATTGATTGCGCGTATCAGTGTGAAATCTATATAGATCACATATAGGTGATTCCGCTGATAACTCGTATTTGAGTATAGGAGGAGTAGTTATGTTAAATATTGTATTACATGAGCCGGAGATACCGGCAAATACAGGAAACATTGGAAGAACATGTGTGGCAGCAGGTGCAAGACTGCATCTCATAGAACCTCTGGGTTTTCAGATAAATGAGAAGCAGTTAAAACGTGCCGGACTTGACTATTGGGACAAGCTGGATGTGACAACATATGTGAACTTTGAGGATTTTCTTGCAAAGAATCCCGGAGCAAAGATATACATGGCGACGACCAAGGCTAGAAAGAAGTATACAGACGTAAGGTTTGAGGATGATGCATACATAATGTTTGGCAAGGAGAGTGCCGGTATACCAGAGGAGATACTGGTTGACTATAAGGATACAGCAATCAGAATCCCCATGTTCCCGGACATCCGTTCATTAAACCTTGGCAACTCTGTGGCAATAGTGCTCTACGAGGCACTCAGACAGAACGACTTCCCAGGTCTTGAAGAAGCAGGCAACTTACACCGCCTAAATTGGGATATGCAATAGATGGGGACCCGCTTGCGGGGGAGTAGGCTGTTGCGTCATGTCTGGTGCAAGCCAGACATGTCATATTGCACGCATCAGCGTGCTACCGCTTGACATGCAATAGATGGGGACCCGCTTGCGGGGGAGTAGGCTGTTGCGCCATGTCTGGTGCAAGCCAGACATGTCACATTGCACGCATCAAAATAATACAAAGGGGGAAGAAACATGGCATATCCTACCAGTGGAAAGAAAATGCTCAACATCTGTATTCTGGACATATTGAAGAAATATACGGATTGTGATCACACGATGGATCAGAAGGATATCATGAGGAAGCTGACTGAAGATTATGATATCACAGTTGACAGAAAATCCATAAAGGCAAATCTTGACTGTCTGTTCGACTATGGATATGAGATAGAATGTACAAAGACAGAGCGTATCAAAAAGGACGGAACAAAGGAGATCATTACATCAAACTGGTACTACAATCATGAATTTGATGATTCCGAACTGAGAATGATGATAGACAGTATTCTGTTCTCAAAGACTATTCCTGCCGGACAGGCCAGTGAGCTCATCAAGAAGATAGCAGGACTTTCGAATATATATTTCACAAATAAGATGACTCATGTCAGCAGTCTGCCAGGTCTGGAGCATACAAGCAATCAGCAGACACTGTACAATGTCGGCTTGATAGATGACGCTATTTCAGAAAAGAAACAGATATCATTTGTGTATAACAACTATTGGGAGGACAAGAAGCTCCATCCGCGACGTGAGGAACCGTATATAGTCAATCCGTATCAGATGGTCGCAAATGATGGAAAGTATTATCTCGTATGTAATTATGATAAGTATGACACTCTATCGAATTATCGTGTGGACAAAATGACACAGGTTAAGATAATCAACAAGCCGGCTAAAAAACGTGATAAAGTCAAGGGCATGGAGCATGGCCTCAATCTGCCGAAGCATATGGCAGAACATATATATATGTTTGCCGACGAACCGGTTACAATAATACTCCGGGTGAAGAAATCGGCCATATCTGATATAGTGGATTGGTTTGGAAGCAACTTTGATGTGGTGGATGAGAGTATTGCCAGACAGTATGAAGGATTCCGTGAAACCACGGATGTAGTGACGTATGTCAGACTTGTGTGCAGCCGTCAGGCCATGTCACACTGGGCGATGCAGTACGGAACATCGGTGGAGGTTATATATCCTACGGAGCTTCGAACCCAGATCGGCGAGGCTGTGAAGGAAATGAATAATAGATATAATGATTAACAAGACAGCTGTCAGTATGATAAAACTGACAGCTTTTTTGTGATAAATATTTTTTGAGAAACTTTTCACCCAAAATCACTTTTACTGCAAGAAATCGAAGATTTTGATCGGAATATATATTAGAAACACACAGGGAGGTGAAAGCCATGTGGATAAATGGAGAGAGATGTAAGGTGAATTAAAAAATATCCCAGGTACTACAACAGAGCTTCGCTCTGGTGTAATATCCGGGTTTTGGTTTTTCTTAGAGTTTATGAGTCCTTGATCCTGAACTTGCCGTTACTCTTAATGCTTGGAGAGGAAGTATCTGCTTCGGAGTATCCCTCATTGCGTGATTCAATGTGAACCGGTTTGATAGGAACCAGCATATCCTTCTCTTTCGGAAGAGAGAAGATAAACTCGCTTCCCTTGCCTTCCTCGGATGTTAAGGTGATCTGCTCACCGTGGGCTTTGATGATCTCTTTGGTTATGGCCAGTCCAAGTCCGGTTCCGGTTTTGTCCTTGCCTCGGCTTGGGTCTGTCTTATAGAACCTTTCGAATACCTTCTTCTGGGCATCCTTTGGAATTCCAACTCCCTCGTCCTTGACACTTATAAATATCTTGTTGTCTTTCTCGGTCACCTGCACTCTGATCTGTCGTCCCTCAGGTGTGAACTTTATAGCGTTGTCAACAAGATTATATATAACCTGCTGGATCTTGGTTCTGTCTGCGTACACAATGGTGTTGTCGGTCAAAAATATGCTTTCAAGAAATATTCCTCTGTCCTGACATCTCTTTTCAAATGTATTCACGGTAGGTGTTATTATATCCCTTATATCAAAGTTTGATTTGTCAAGCTGCAGGTCGAACGAGTCGAAGTTGTTCAGCTCCAGAAGTCCCTGTGTAAGCTTGGTCAGACGCTGTGCCTCATTCAGCACTATTCCAAGATATTTTTCGTGGCGCTCTAGCGGTATAGTGCCATCAAGCATGGCTTCGATGTATCCCTTGATTGATGTCAGAGGGGAACGGAAGTCATGGGATATATTGGATATAAATGACTTTCGGTATTCGTTTGAGCGGCTGAGCTCGTCAGCCATCTCCTCCATGTATCTGGCAAGTTCCCCAAATTCGTTGTTGGCTGTCACATTTACACGGGCATTGAAATTTCCCTGCGCATATGACTTTGAGGTCTTGATGATCTCACGTATAGGTTTTAACAGGCTGTTGGACATGAGCATCAATGCTATCATGGCGATCAGCATGAGGATAAGAAATGGCACAAATGTCGTGGAAAGCATCCGAGTCTGGATATCCTGCTTGAACGTCATAGGTGATGCCAGTATGATAGTTCCAACATAATTATTCCATGAGTAAAGAGGCTGTCCCATGATGAGTGTTTCACTAGGGAAATAGCCGTTAAGTGTATTCTCATAACAGAATGCGGATTTTAGGTCATCACTGTCAACGTAGTTTTTTAGCGAATCTGATTTGCTGCCAGTGGAAGAACTGACTGATGAATCAGAAGAGCCTGATTTCTCTGACTCGGAAGCTTTAGATTTAAATACTATATTGCTCTTATCATCGGTGAGCCATATTTCCATGTCTAGTGTAGTGGCAGTATGCTGAAGATCACTGTATAAAGTTTTATTGTCTATGGTTCCGTTTTGGTATTCTGTGATGGAGCTGTCGACAAGCAGCGAGATTTCATTTTTCATGGTGGTTTTGCGCTCCGAAAGTACGGATCTCTGTGCGATTGATATACTGTATATCATGAGCAGTGAAAATATCAGTACAACCAGAATGACAAATCCTACAACAATTTTATCAAATGCAGTTTTCTTCATTATGACGCTCTCCATTCGAACTTGTAGCCAATGCCCCATACGGTGGCAATGCTCCAGTTGTGATTGTTATTTAATTTCTCGCGAAGTCTCTTGATATGTACATCGACGGTCCTGGTATCTCCGACATATTCATACCCCCACAGCTTGTCTAGAAGCTGCTCCCTCGTAAACACCTGATTTGGTCTGCTTGAAAGGAAATAGAGTATCTCCAGTTCCTTTGGCGGCATCTCGAGATTGTGTCCCTCGAAGGTCACGGTGTAATTGGATATATTGACCACCAACCCATCATACTCAACAAATGTTCCCACGTGGTCTGCACTTGTGACATCATAGGTTGAATTCTGTGTCTGTTTCTGTGTACTCTCTGTCATTGCCGATCTTCTGAGAAGTGCGCCGACCCTGGCGACAAGCTCATTTGAATCAAATGGCTTAACAATATAATCGTCAGCGCCAATCTTAAGTCCCAGCACCTTGTCAAACACCTCTCCCTTGGCTGAGAGCATGATGATAGGTGTGTTGGATGTCTTTCTGATCTCAGTGCATACCTGATATCCGTCCATACCCGGAAGCATGACATCCAGGAGAACCAGATCAGGTGAATATTCTTCAAATAACTGCAGAGCTTCCGTGCCGCTTGCGGCTATCTCGGTCTCATAACACTCTTTGTTGAGGTAGAGTGAGATGAGCTCTGCGATGTTCTCATCATCGTCAACGATGAGAATATTATTTTTGCTCATATGTAAACCTCCCGCTAAAATAATTTACAACAATCACTTACAATAACCACTGTTTTAAAGTTCCACTATGGTAACTCCTGCATCGCCCTCTCCGAATTCGCCAAGCCTGAAGGATTTGACATGTGGCTGTGATTTCAGGAACTGATGTATTCCCTTTCGAAGAGCACCGGTGCCCTTGCCGTGTATGATGGTGACTCTGTGCAGATGCGCCATAAGTGCATCATCAAGGAATCTGTCCACAAGTGATGTGGCCTCATCGACCGTCATTCCAAGCACATTTATCTCAGGCTTGATATTCATCATCCTCGCCATGCTCTTGCCACCTGTGACTGTGGCTTTCTGCGGTTTCTTCTTCTCGTGCTCAACAAGCAGGAGATCTGTCGGTGGAAGAGATGCGCTGATTATACCCATCTGAACCTTGAGTTTGCCCTTGGAGTCCGCCAGAGCGGTGATGGTTCCCTCGGAATCCATGCTGATAACATGTACGGTATCGCCGACCTTGAAGTCAGATGCTTTGTGATCGGACTTCACTGTCTTGCGCTTCTCCTCGTTCATCTTGCCGAGGTCGTTGATCTTCGCACGGAGCTTCTGCCTCTCTGCCTCCATAGCTTTGGCGTCGGCTTTCGCCGGGTTTGTAGTCCATTTGTTGTATTTCCTGATTGCGGCATCGGCTTCAGCCTTCGCCTCCTCTATGATCTCGGATGCCTCCTGGCGCGCCTTTGCCAGAATCTCGGCTTTCTTGTCGGAGAGCTCTGAATCCTTCATCTGTGCACGTTCCTGAAGCTGCTTTGCGTCTTCCTTGAGTCTTGCAATGTCGGCTTTGTCCTGCTCGATCTCCCTCTTGCTTCTCTCGAGATCCGCGATCAGGGTCTCAAAGTCAACAGTATCGCTGTCGATGTTTGCCTTTGCGCTCTCGATGATGCTCTCATCGATCCCAAGCTTCTTGGCGATGGCGAAAGCATTTGACTTTCCCGGAATACCGATCATCAGTTTATATGTCGGCTGGAGTGTAGCCACGTCAAATTCGCAGCTTGCATTCTCGACACCCGGTGTGCTCATGGCAAATGTCTTGAGCTCACTGTAGTGTGTGGTCGCCATACATCTGACACCCATGTCGTTCAGATGTGACAGGATGGCGATGGCAAGCGCCGCGCCCTCTATAGGATCGGTGCCGCCGCCCAGCTCATCAAAGAGTACCAGACTGCCAGGCGTGACGTGATCCAGTATGTACACGATGTTGCTCATGTGGGATGAGAATGTGGACAGATTCTGCTCTATACTCTGCTCATCTCCGATATCGGCAAACACGTCGTCAAATACATTCAGCCTTGAACCGTCAAGTGCCGGAATGTGGAGTCCGGATTGTCCCATGAGTGAGAAGAGTCCCAGAGTCTTGAGAGATACCGTCTTGCCACCTGTGTTAGGACCGGTCACGATCAAAAGATTGTAGTCCTCACCCAGTTTGATGTCCACAGGAACAACCGTGTGCTTCTCGAGCAGAGGGTGTCTTCCCTGCCTGATATCGACGATTCCGTCTGTGTTGAATATCGGTTCGGTTCCCTTGTAGCTTCTTGCAAATGATGCCCTTGCGAATATAAAGTCCAGTTCAGCCAGAGTGTCGAAGTCGTATCTGATATATTCTATCTCAGCCGCTGTCTGGGCGGAGAGAGATTCAAGTATCTTCTCGATCTCGGCAAGCTCCTGATTGTCCAGTTCCTTCAGTTCGTTGTTCAGGTTTACGATTGCCATAGGCTCGATGAACACTGTGGCACCGGTTGACGATTGGTCGTGTATCATACCGGGAAAATGGTTCTTGTACTCGGCCTTGACCGGGATACAGTATCTTCCATTTCTCATGGTTACCAGATTATCCTGGAACATGGTCTGTTTGCTGGTGTCGCTGACAAGCTTTGCAAGCTGGTTGTGCAGCTTTTCATTTGTCAGGCGCTTGTTCCTTCGCACGGTCTTGAGACCTGATGAAGCGTCATCGGCAAATTCATTCTCAGAAATTATGCATCTGTGGATCTCTCTGGACAGATGCTCTAATGGCATGAGCTCCAGAAATCTCGTGCGCAGACTGTCAGGGCATGTAGTGCCATCCGGGTTCATGCTAAGACCAAGCATCTTGTTGGAGGCTTTCTCCTCCTCGATCTGCTCCTTGCTGCGTCTTCTCGTATCTGTCATGCTTGTGCCTTCGTTCTCGCCGTATTTCTTGGCGGTGAGTGCGAGATCCAGCATGCTGGCAACGTCAAGCAGCTCAGCAGTGGTAAGGATGCCCTCAACCTCAAGCCGCTTGAGCGAGGCTCCGATATCCTTGAGTCCTGCAAATGACAGATTACCCTGAGTGTTCAGACGCCTTAATGCATCTCTTGTCTCCTGCTGGAGCGTCTCGATCATGGCGAGGTCCTTGCGGGGCTTTATACGCTGGCATTTCCTCTTCGCCATGGGTGATGAGGCAAATGTGGTCAGCATCTCGACTATCTTGTTGTATTCTATAACTCTTAATGTTCGCAGATTCATTTTCAGTGTTTCCTTTTTATTTTGATAAGTGCTGTAAAAGCATAATTAAGTATACATAAAGTCTCTAATTCTACACATACATAATTGATTATACCCCTTATAATTATAGAGCGTCAACATATTGCAGGTGTAGAAAAACATACATTTTTCCCTGATTAATCAAAGCGAATGGTTGCGGGAGGAAGCCAAAGCTGATATTATGAAAAGGATAGGTTAAAGGGTGACGAGGCAATATATTACAAACAATATATTTACAAAAGGAAGAGGAGAAAAGCGGATGAAAGAGTTGTTACAGTTTTTATTGGGAATCGTATTGATGATAGCAGGAGGAGTGATGTTCCTTAAGAATGTTGTCGTTTCAGACTGGGGGCTTCTCAGTTCCTTGTTCCGTATAGGCGGCGGGGTGAGCATAGGCGGAATATTTATAGTTCTGCTGGTCATCGCATTTATAGCGCTGCTGGTAAAACCAAACATGGGAACCGGTCTTGTGTTTACAGGACTTTGCATTGCATTCTTTGTATGCATCGTAATCTCACTCAACGTTTCACTGAGATATATGTCAGGACTTGAGCTTACACTCATACTTGGCACACTATGCGTTGGAATAGCATTTGTAATCAAGGGGCTGTTCGGTGTGAGAAAGCTTGACAGGGAGGAGTCACGTAAGAAAGGCAAGGCGGCTTCGGATAAGATTCATGAGTATGACAATATGTAGTGTAGGGATAATACATTGAATGTGAATTTGTATGTGGAACATGTTGAGGATATGCATATAAGAAATCATGCTTGTGCGTGTGTAGGTCATAACACTGACGTGTGATGACCTGTAATACAGGCGGTTGTGGAAATGTTCAGTAAATACTGGATTTTCACAACCGCCTATTGTATTCTTATATATGATTAAAATTAAAGCATACAATAATAATTAAACATAGAAAGAGGAAAAGAAAAATGGTATTTATAACAGATTTCAACGAAGGCGACATGATATCGAATGTCTATCTCTGCAAGAACAAGCAGACAGGAACTACAAAATCGGGAAAGACATATTACAACCTGGAGCTTGTGGATAAGACTGGAAGCATAGCCGGAAAGGTGTGGGAGCTGACAAATGCGATCGGACACTTTGAGGCAAAGAACTTCATCAAGGTGGATGGGCAGGTGACATCATTTAATAATGAGCTCCAGCTCAACATCAAGAAGATCAGGATCGCAGACGAGGGAGAGTACGTTGAGGCTGATTATATGCCATGCACTAAGAAGGATATAGAGCAGATGTACAAGGACCTGATGGCACTCGTGGAGTCACTCGACAAGGATTACTACAAGGTGCTTCTGAAGAAATTCTTCGCCGAAGATCCTGCATTTGTCAAGGAATTCAAGAATCACTCGGCTGCAAAGTCGATACATCACGGATACATAGGAGGCTTACTTGAGCACTCACTGGCAGTTGCCAAGATGTGTGACTACTACACCACATATTATCCGGTGCTCAACAGGGATCTGCTGATCACAGCGGCACTTCTCCACGACATTGGCAAGGTCTACGAGATCTCCAAGTTCCCTGAGAACGACTACACAGACGCAGGTCAGCTTCTGGGACACATTGTCATGGGAACGATGATGATCCGCGACAAGATAAATACGATAGAGAACTTCCCTGCCAAGGCGGCAAATGAGTTGGAGCACTGCATACTGGCTCACCACGGAGAGCTTGAGTACGGCTCACCAAAGAAGCCGGCACTCATCGAGGCACTGGCACTGTCCATGGCGGACAACACAGACGCCAAGATCCAGACATTTATCCAGGAGCTGGATGCGGCAAAGGACAACAATGGCTGGCTGGGCTTCAACAGAGCTCTCCAGTCCAACATCCGAAAGACGTCATAGGGACGTTCCTTTTGTCACGAGGAGCGTCCCTGTGTCACAAGGAGTGTCCCTGTGTCGCGAGGAGTGTCCCTGTGTCGCGAGGAGCATCCCCTGTGTCATGAGGCGGAGCGTCTACGTGCATGAGAAATGGTATCATACAACGGTTAGATTAATAATATAAAGGGACGATCTTCAAGGCATAGGATCGCCCCGTGATGGTAAGTTATAGGAAGAGAGATAATATATGTCAGATATTAGGAACAATAGGAGACCTAAGAACAATAGGCGAGTAAATGGTGAGCAGAGAAAAAAAACTGCGGAGGCAGTGAATAGTGCAAGTTCAGTTGTTAGAACATCCGGAACGGATGCGACAAATACTGGTGAAGTCACACTTGTCAAAAATGAGGATTATCAGGTGCTCATCGAGGACATGGGCAATGACGGAGAGGGCATTGGACACGTTCAGGGCATGACTGTATTTGTCAAGGATGCCGTGGTGGGCGATCTGGCGGAGGTGAAGATCGTCAAGGTGAAGAAGAACATAGCCTACGGAAGATTGATGAAGCTCATCACACCATCGCCATACCGCGTGGAGCCGGTGTGCGACAAGGCGAAACGATGCGGCGGATGCACCATGCAACAGGTTTCCTATGAGCAGCAGCTCGAATACAAGTGGAACAAGGTGAAGAACTGTCTGCAGAGAATCGGCAAGATGGAGAACGTGGAAGCCATCATGGAAAAGCCAGCCTACGGCATGAACAATCCATTCCACTACAGGAATAAGGCACAGTTTCCTGTCGGTAGGGACAAGAACGGTGATGTGGTCATCGGATTCTACGCTGGAAGAAGCCACGACATCATAGACACAGAGAGCTGTGCCATCGGTGCACCTGTGAATGACAAAATAGTTGCTATCGTCAGAAGTTTCATTGAGGACAATCACATATCGACCTACGACGAGGAGACTGGAAGAGGTCTGGTCAGACATATCCTTATCAGAGTTGGATTTACCACCAAGGAGATCATGGTGTGTCTGGTGACAAATGGCAACAAGCTTCCGCACAGTGAGATTTTGATAGATGAACTGGTTAAGATAGACGGCATGACATCCATTTGCCTGAATGTCAACATGGAGAATACGAACCGTATACTCGGTGATAAGTGCATAACCCTTTGGGGACAGTCATACATCACGGACTATATCGGTGACATCAAATATCAGATATCTCCATTGTCCTTCTATCAGGTAAATCCTGTCCAGACAAATGTCCTGTACAACAAGGCTTTGGAGTATGCGGATCTGTCAGGCGATGAGACCGTGTGGGATATGTACTGCGGAATAGGAACCATATCCTTGTTCCTCGCACAGAAGGCAAAGAAGGTATACGGAGTGGAGATCGTTCCACAGGCTATAGATGATGCAAGACACAACGCCGAGATCAACGGGATCACAAATGCCGAGTTCTTTGTCGGCAAGGCAGAGGAAGTCGTTCCCGACATATACAAAAAAGGCGGCGACGGTTCCCATGCAGACATTGTTGTCGTGGATCCACCGCGAAAGGGCTGCGATCAGGTGCTTCTGGATACTCTGGTCCATATGGCGCCGGAGCGTATCGTCTACGTGAGCTGTGACCCGGCAACCCTGGCGAGAGATGTGAAGATACTTCAGGAGAAGGGGTATGAGGCACAGAAGGTGGCGGTTGTTGATCAGTTTTGTCACAGCGGGCATGTGGAGACGGTTGTTAAATTGTCCCTAAAAACTGATACACCCAAATTTGAGGTTATTATGAAGCCTGATGAAGAGAGTAATTACACACCGGAGGAAAAGGTGACTTATCAGAAGATTAAGGAGTATATATTTGAAAAATATGGATTGAAGGTACATTCTCTTTATATCGCACAAATAAAAGACAAATGCGGATTAAATAAAGAGCGTAAAGGGAACAACTGGAAGAAAAATGAAGATGCAAGAGTGCCACAATGTACTTTGGAGAAAGAGGCTGCTATCATGGATGCCTTTATGCATTTTGGTATGATATAAAAATATTAAAGTAATGTAAAGATAAGCAGATGAAGTTGTAAAAAGAAGGTTATAATACACCTTCTTTTTTTGATGCAAAAAATTTCAAAAGGAGGATTTGAGGATGTTTACAGAAGTAATCAAAACAACAATGAAGGAGTTTGCAGAAGCAGTCAGGGATGCTGTAGAAGCATCTTTGGGAGAGGAATATCAGGTGCAGATAAATGATGTGGTAAGAAATAATGATATGCACTTAACAGGGCTTGTTATCTACAATGGAATTAGTAACATGGCACCGAATATCTATCTGGAAAACTATTTTAGCCATTATCAGGAAGGGATGACAATGGATGAGATAAGTCAGGATATTATTCGTACATATGAGAAATACAGGGTATCAGAGAATTTTGATACAACAATATTCTTTGACTTCAACAGGGTAAAAGACCGTATCTGCTACAAGCTGGTAAATGCTAAGCGGAATCAGGAACGGTTGGCGGATACCCCATGTATGGAGTTTTACGATTTGGTGTTAGTTCCATATATTTTGATTGCAATGGATGAGAATGGTATTCAAAGCTGTCTGGTAAAGGATTATATGCTGGGAGTGTGGGATGTCAGCAAAGAAACCCTGTTTGATTTGGCAAAACAGAATACACAGAGATTATTCTGTAGCAGGGTGGAATCCTTGAAAAATGTAATAATGGGTATTATGAAACCGGAAATGAGTGATGAAGAAGCAGATGAGTTCTATGAAATGAGTGAAGATGTGGAGGAAGCTGTTCCCATATATGTATGCACGAATTCTTCTAAAATGTATGGTGCAGGTACTATATTCTATGATGGTCTGCTGAAAGACTTTGCAGACCGTATAGGCAGTGATTTTTATATCTTGCCAAGCAGTATTCATGAAACATTGTTTATTCCTGCATCCGCAGGGATGGATGTTGAACTTTTGAAGGAAATGGTGCGAGATGTAAATCATACAGAAGTTTTGCCCAATGAAATCTTATCTGACAATGTGTATTACTATGACCGTAATTCAGACCATGTGGAAATAAGGTAATTCTGAATATAGAGGAACAGGAAATGGGTAAGAATCAGGAAAAAATAAAAGAAGCCCTTGACCGTATTGAAGATGGTCTGGCTGCTATCAATTCAGATGAGAACTGGCTCAGTTATTTGTGTTTTCAAAGCAAGTTTTATAATTACTCATTTGGAAATACAATGCTTATCTATTCGCAGAATCCGCAGGCAACTTATGTGAAAGGATATAAAGCATGGAATCAGCTGGGAAGATATGTTAAGAAGGGAAGCCGGGGACTGGCTATTTTAGCTCCGTGTTTTCGCAAGACGGATAAAATGGAACAGGAGGAAGAAATATTTTATCAGAAATCCGAAGATGAGAAAAAAAAGAAAGAGTTATTTCTGGCTTCCGTGTCACATATGTTTATGATATTGCTGATACAGAAGGTTCCGATGAATATTTGCCTGTGCTTGTAAAAGGTCTTACAGGAAACAGTAAAAAAGAGAGGACTATTTATGAAAGGATATTGAAAGTCGTATCAAAAGAGCATACAGTGAAGGAAGTCACGGGAACTGCTGCTAAAGGCTCTTACAACCTTGAAACAGGAGTAATTTGCGTCAGGGGTGATTTGGATTATTTGCAGAAAATAAAGACCCTGTTACACGAATACGCACATTCCATTGATTTTACACTTCATCCGGAACAGGATGTAAGACACAACCGCAGGGAATTGATTGCTGAATCGGTGGCTTATGTAGTAGGTGTGAATCTGGGACTTGATACAAGCTCCTATTCCATGAGTTATATCAAAAGCTGGATGCAGGATACGGATGAGTTAAAAATCATTGCTGATACGGTGCAGAAGATATCGGCACTAATTATCAACAATTTTAATGATTTAGAAGATTAAAATGTATTGCATTTCGCAAGCATGCTAACTATAATATAGTTAGATAAGGAGGCGATGATTATGGCTAGGACATCAAGCATATATGCAAGGGTTGAGCCTGAATTAAAAGAACAGGCAGAACTTGTATTAGACCAGTTAGGAATTCCGATGTCTAATGCGGTTGGTATGTTTTTGAGACAGGTTGTTTTGCAACGTGGCATTCCCTTTGATATGAAATTACCCCAAAGTCAGCCATTAGCATATGGTTCGCTTACAAAGGAACAATTTGACGCAGAAATTAACAAAGGAATTAAGGATATAGACGAGGGCAGGGTCTATTCAATAGATGATGTTGAATCAGAAATGCATAGGGATTTTGGTATATGAGTTTTAGAATACAGTTTACGTCTGGTGCAAGACAGGATTTGAGGGATATATTTGAATATATTGCATTTGAATTACTTGTGCCGGATACAGCAAAAGCACAGACAAAGAGAATTATAGACGAAATAAGGACGTTAGATGTGTTCCCCATGCGTTATCCACTGTATGAAGATGAGCCTTGGCACAGCATAGGACTTAGATTTTTTCCTATAGATAATTATTTGATTTTTTATCGGACTGATGAAGAAAAAGAAATTGTGAGTATAGTGCGAATTATGTACGGTGGGAGAGACATTAGCAGACAGTTAAGTGAATAGTATGGTAAAACAGGCAGGTAATGAGTAGTTATCTGCCTGTTTTGTATATCCATTCAAAATGTAATTTATACAATCTAATCATTGGAAGGTTGTCTGTCTGTTTCCTGTATCTTGGAAGAATCTCTTTTTTCCATATCGTGTAGGGCATATTCGCAAGCCTGTATTACAAAACTGGAAAATGATACATTCTGGTTCTGAATAGCAGCTTCTATTCTTTGGATAAGTGGGACAGGAAAACGGATAGTTTTATTTTCGGATTCTTTTTTGTCTTGTTTTAATTGAAATGCCATAGCTTTACCTCCTATATTACCTATGATATTGCAAATGATTTGCAAAAGAAGCACTATACAATGCAATACAAAACGTATTGCAATTGAAAAAGAATTGTGCTAATATTTGGAATAATAGGACGGTTGACCGGACTATCAGAAAATATTTAAAAATCAAAACGAAAGAGAGGAATGAAAAAGATGAAGCATGTATGTAAGAAAATTGCCACGCTTATAATGGCAATGGTGCTGGGGCTTTCGCTGGTAGCTTGTGGAGGGGAAAAGGACGAAAAGGTGACTAAAAAAGAGAAGACAGATTACACATTGTCGGAGTATTTGGCACGGGGAGATATGCAGATATGGTATGAGAGCTATGATGGCATAAGCAAGGATGCGAGTTATAGTGCATATATTTTCAAAGATGGAAAATGTGCACATATAGATGCTGGTATTACACGAATATCAAAGTATCCGACAATTGGGGATGTTGCACAGGCAACGGATGAGGAGATTTATAATGCGTATTTAGAAGCATATAAAGAATATGTAGAACAAGAGAAACAAGAATACGAAGAGATAATAAAGGAGCATGGAAATAGCATCGGATATCAGGGAGCTCAGGATAGTTATGATAAAATTTCCAATATAGATACAAGTGATTTTCCTTATTATAAATATGTGCTTTTGATTGAAACAGATGAAACAGGGAATGTGACGCAAAATGAAATTGTTGCATGTTACGAAGATTATTGTTTCTCTGTTGGCGGGGGTGGTGTAGAATATGTTAACAAAATATATGTGATAACAAGCAGGCAGGGCCAAATATATGATTCGATGTATGCAGGGCTGAAACACGAGGATTCCACTGTTTTTTATACAAGAGTGGATAATGACCAGATAACGATTAGACTTGATCAGCCGGATGCTGAGGGCGTAATTGTTGATGATTACGACGAAATGTATGATAAGATTTATGAATTAAATGGAGTAGAAAGGGATTGATAGTTCCCCTTGACAAACAACTTAGAATGCGGTACAGTGCCAAGCATAGGTGGTTCGAGCCACCATTTCAAGAGTTTACCAATTTCTAAATTAACGAGTTATATGAATAAATTAAAGAGACTGACTGGATTGTTAGTCTCTTTTTATACTTGGCAATACAACATATAAGTTGTATTCTGTAATCGAACAAAAGAGAGCGCGAGGATTATAGATGACAGGTAAAACATTTATATACGGAGGTAATAATCATGCCATTTGTAGAAATTGACGTAAAAAAAGAAATAGAAAAACAAAGAGAAACAGAACCAAAATTCAAAAAGGAATGGGATGAATCCCGTGCCGAATATAGACTAATCGGTGAAATGATTAGCTTACGGAAACAGGAGAATGTAACACAAAAAGAATTAGCTGCATTAACCGGAAACAAACAGCAAGTAATTTCACGGATTGAACGAAAAGAAAGCATTCCAACCATTAGAGCGTTTAGCCATATATTAGAGGCTCTTGGATATGAATTGCAGATTGTAAAAAAGAAATTAATCTGAAATTAAATATGTGTAGTGTTTTATATAGCATCTTATGGAAACATAGGGTGCTATTTTATACCCAAATCCTGAAAAAATGGTTGGAGCATTTAGGGAAAAATCATGAGGATATTTAGTCCTCACGCTTTAATATCTGCCTGTTTTGTATATCTATTCAAAATGTAAATTATACCATCTAATCATTGGAAGGTTGTCTGTCTGTTTCCTGTATCTTGGAAGAATCTATTTTTTCCATATCGTGTAGGGCATATTCGCAAGCCTGTATTACAAAACTGGAAAATGATACATTCTGATTCTGAATAGCAGCTTCTATTCTTTGGATAAGTGGGACAGGGAAACGGATAGTTTTATTTTCGGATTCTTTCTTGTCTTGTTTTAATTGAAATGCCATAGCTTTACCTCCTGTATTACCTATGATATTGCAAATGATTTGCGAAAGAAGCACTATACAATGCAATACAAAGCGTATTGCGAGTGAAAAAGAATTGTGCTAAAATCGAGAAGATAAGATGGCTAGTACAGAGTGAGAAGCCATATTTATAAAAAATGAAAAACTTAGATGAACCTTGAAAATTGAATATATAGTATCCTTTAAGGGGTCAATCGCCGTTGGCGATGGACTTAGGAACATTTAGAAATTTTAATCACAGCATTAGTACTTATTTTGGCGATGGGGCTATCAATGGTAGCCTGTGGCAGTAATGAAGGCAAAGGAGATAATAACTATGGGTACAATCATATTTGCTCTGATTGTCATCTGGGCGTTTAAAGATGGCTAACCAGACGATTAAAGCATATCAATAACACCTGACTATGCTGGCTCAGAAATCCAAACCAATAAAGTGTATCATGTATACCACTTTGAAAAATATTTAACTCAAAATAGGAAGATAAAAAAGGGGGATAATTATGAAGAAACTAAAGAAATTCATAAAACCAATGTTAATGCTCGCTCTTGTTATCGGAGCTGTATTTGCTATCAATGGCTGTGCCAAACAGACAGATGACGACGGCACACAGACCGTAACCGAAGCTACTGAAACAGACGCAACTGTAACCGATGCAGGGGACACGGACGATAAGACTGACACAGCAAAGACCAAGTCCGAAACTGTCAAGGCAGATGCTGTAAAGACTGGCAAGACTGAGAATGACTCAGAGAAAGAACCAGCGACATAGGCACCTGATACGACTGAGGCACCGACAACTCAGGCTCCTGCTCCAACCACAGAGGCACCTGCTGCAACTGAGGCACCAGCACCAAGAGCCGAAGAGCCTACAACTGCTCACCAGCATACATGGACGACAATTAAGGATAAAGATGATTGGGATGAGCCTATCTATGAAGAGCAGGATGTGTATGAGTGGCATTCTATGTGGCCTGATGGTAGTTATGCTGATGAACTTAGAGATTCCTGTGCAAAACAGAGATGGTGCATGCTTCATTGTACCAGCTGCAATCCTGAATGTTCCGACCCAGACCCAGCAGGAAGATGTGCTTTTAGCATCACAGACGGTGAAGTATGGGTTGGTACAAAGAAAGTACAGGTCGGTACAAGACATCACGATGCCATTACACACCAGGAGTGCAGTGTCTGCGGTGCCAGAAAGTAACGCATAAAATAAAGGCTCTGATAGCGATATCAGAGCTTTTTTCATGTTATGCTTTCTTGTGTGGTTTAAAGTTCAGGATAAAAAAGTAATGCCATAACTATGGCTTACAAATATACATAGGCAGAAAGGGGAATGAATTATGTCTAAGAATGATATGGCAAAGAGTATTGCCAATGTGCTTGTCAATGAGGCTAAGATTGATGTTATCGACCGTATTCTGGGAGACCATGACACCACAGAAGACCCAGAGACAACCAAGCAGAACATCATCAGCAAGCTGATGACTAAGAGTAATACCGAGGTGTGGGAGCTTTACAAGGAGTCATGTTATGCTTTCTTGTGTGGTTTAAAGTTCAGGATAAAAAAGATATCTAAAAATTATGATACCAAAATTAAAAAGCAGCCCGTCTATAAAAAGTGTACCATTTGATATAAGCAACCCAAAGTAATTTAGTGTATCAAGATGATGAAAAAATCAATCCACTAAGAGCGAATGTACCATAACAAAAAAGCAACCCGTTCTCGATTAGTGTATCAGAGGTATTGAGCAACCCCAAAAAAGAAAATGCACTCTTAATGTCCAAAAACCCAGAGATAGTGAGTGTACCAATGGGAATCAGAAAACCATTTACGATAAGTGTACCAAATGCTAACATCAACCCGAAAAAAGAAAAGTGTATCATTGCGAAATAGAACCCCCCAAAGTCGTAAATGTACCAGAGGTATAGAGCAACTCACTGAGTCATAGTGTATCAGAGCTTGATAGGAAACCATAAGATTACAGTGTGTCACCTATAATTAAATAACGTACCTGCAAACTATCCAATTTATAATTCCAGAAACAATGAACGGAATATTAATAGAAAATACAAGGATGGAAAATTCACAAAAACAGAAATACAAAGTGACAATATTCTCACAAAGGTCTGCTTCATGCACGAAAGGTGCGTGGGGCGGACTTTTTTTTTAAAATTTATGGTCTTACTGTGACCATAAAATATCCCGTTTGTTGCAAGAGTTGCTGTCAATTTTATGGTCATTTCAGGACTAGATTCGGTCAAAAAATGTCCAATGGCTAGTGTGAAATAATAATCCCAAATTTGGTCAAAATAAAACCACAAAATATCCAATTACATAAATGGCAATTTTATGGTCTGAATCAGACCTTAAATTATCCAATTAGAATTGCACATCAATTTTATGGTCAAATCCGAACCCCAAATTATCCAATTAGAAAACAGCCAAAATTAAATGGTAATATTCAACCCAACTTGAAACCATAAAATATCCAATTAAAAAACAACCATAGCTTTATTGGATATTTTAAACCCAGCTTGAAACCAAAAACTATCCAATTTATAGATAATTGGTGTCACCAAGGTCAAAACCAGACCATAAATTATCCAATTATCATTTTATTGGACGTTTTACACACATAATCAAACCAGAAAGGAGCCAATTATGATATCATATCTCGTCGCTATGTACATCAGCTATAAACTTACAAGAAAATTCCTGGAATGGTGGGATAACCGCCATAGGTAACGAAAATAAGCAGTCACGGGGCATTGCCCCTCATGTGGCTGCTTATTTTTTTTCTCTTGACTGCCATAGGTATTGATACAACAAATGAACATGTCCAAAAGGCTGCGTTAAAGCCGATTTAAGCCCCTTAATTTAACCTAAACATAAACCTGAACCCATGGTTAAAAAGCTCTCTACAGGGCAGATACAGGGCTTAAAACAGCCTCGAAACCATTCAAATTTAAAAAATTTAAAAGTGTGACAAAATTAAAATCAATCTTAAAAGTGACACACTTTTAAAAAATTTAAATTTGGTGTTGATTCCAGCCTCAAGTACAACATGAAGTTAAAATGAAATCAGTACCGAGACAGGAACGGGAACAGGCTGCACCAAGTCCAGAACCCGTCAGGTTTTACATCAATTAAAACATGAATTTAAAAAATTTAAATTTAACAAAATTCTATCAAAATTCCAAATTTAAAAGTGTGTCACAACCCCCTCATAAAATTTAAATTCAACCCCAGTCATCACAAGGGCTTACCGTGAAGATTTAAAAAATTTAAAAAATTTAAACGCAAATTATAACATAAATTTAAATGCCCTAAACCCAGTAAATCAGTGAACTTTGACGTAGTTTGTTATGTGTTACTTAAAATATTAGGCAAAGAAGTAAAAGGGCATAAGGGGTCGTGACACACTTGTATTTTCGCTCGCTGCCGCTCGTTCAAATGCAAGTGTGCTCGGCATAGCCGAGATGACTGTCCTACGTTCGCTGACGCTCACTTCGGCCACTTTTCTCCATTCGCTGACGCTCATTCCGAAAAGCCCTTACTGCGGTGGTGGCATTCGCCACACACCTTGCCCTACGCTTCGCTTCGGGTGCCCGCAAGGGCTGCCGCCCCTGCACCCCGCTAGGTGGCGGATCTGTTATAAAATGTGCTCAAAATCTGCACTCCATTTATTTAAGTGTGTCATCCATTCTTATAAGAATTATTTGTGTTTAGCAAGCTATAGTCTTATAAAAGACCACAGACTTTGTAAACTCAGCGGGCTTTGCCCGCAGATGAGATATGAAGAGAGAAAACTTTACTCTTGTTCGTATATCTACAAAATAAAAGATGGAAGGGAGATAATTATGATGGGTACAATTTTGTTTGCTCTGATTGTCATATGGGCTTTTAAGGACGACTGACAGGAATCCTTCAAATTAATTGCAAATTTATAATAACTTATAACAACAGTAGTAGGATAAAATGATGCTTGACAGAGAATTGAGAAAGAGCTAAAATATTTTAACTGGCGAACCGTCAGTCTTAGTATTTATCGAGGTATAACGAATAGTCAGAAATTTCATGAAAAATATTCCAACAACGAAAAAATTATCGAGAAATCCCCAATAATCTTAATATCATCGAGAAAATCCGAATTACAAAAATTTAATCGAGAAAAACAATGAAAACTTTTGAAAAAAACATAACTGTCCCAGTGCGTTATTTGATGTTTTATTCAGAAGTTTTTTTATTTCTGAAAAATTCATAATGCAAGGGTCAGCAGGAAAAAGGAGGTGGTAGACGGAAAATAGAACAGCAACCTATAAAAAGCTGTAAAGGAGAAAATGAAATGAATAATAGAATCATAGCAAAGGGGTTAACCCTTTCCAATGATATGTACAAAACAAAGCTTAACAATAATGACATGGTTATAGGTGCCTCCGGTTCCGGAAAAAGTACAGGATATGTGATTCCAAACATCATGCAGGGTAATGAAAGCATGATTATTGCTGACACCAAAAGTATTCTTTACCGGCAACTGCAAAAAAGACTGGAACAAGCGGGCTTTGAAGTACATGTGCTGGATTTTGTGAATCTGGAACATTCATGTAAATACAATCCGCTCGATTATATTCCATTTAACAAAAAAACCGGTAGATACGGAGAAAAGGAGATTATGACTATTGCAAATGCAATGATTCCTACACGGATACAGGATGACACCCTTTGGGAGGACTCGGCTAGGCTCGTACTGGAATGCCTGATTTCGTTCGTACTGGAAACGCTTCCCGGTCATGAAAAGAATATGGCAAGCGTTACCGGACTATATAAGGTTTTAGCAGGCAGTGTCGGATATCGTCTGTTTGAGGAGTTGGAAGCAGAGAATCCTGACAGTTTTGCAGTTAGGCGGTACAAGTCGTTTCAGTCTATTTTTTTTGCGGAACGAACTTGGGGCTGCATTGCACAGTTTGTTTCGGACGCTCTGGATTTGTATGATTTTTCGGATGCATGGACAATGTTTGACGGAACAGGCAGTTTCCAGTTTTGTGATATGGGCAGAAGAAAAACAGCATTGTTTGTCAATGTCAGTGATACGGACAGAACCTTTGACAGGTTGATAAATGTCTTTTATGCACAGGCATTTCATGAGCTTTGTAAAGAGGCAGACAGCCGTAGGAATGGCAGACTAAAGGTGCCGGTAAGAATATTTCTGGATGACTTTGCCACCAATGTATATATTCCGGATTTTGACAAGATTATTTCAAATATCCGTTCAAGGGATATCTCCGTCAGCGTGATTTTACAGAGCATCAGCCAGTTAGAAACTCTGTATTCACCGGAACAGGCAGTTACCATATTAAACGGGTGCGATCATATGTTGTATCTGGGCGGTCAGGATGTTGAGACTGCCGGATATATCAGTGAAAAGGCAAATGTGCCGATGGAACGGATTCTGGATATGGGGCTTGACGATGCCTACCTATTTGAGCGTGGCTCTGCTCCCCGTAAGGTAAATAAAATCAATTTATACGAAAAGGAGAAGGATGAGAATGGAGACAATGTCACTGGAAACTCTGATAGCAAATGCAAAAGAGAACATAACCAGTCGGGACGCATACATTCAGCAGGCCATAGAGCAGCTAATGAATGCACCGCTTCGTCTGTTTATTAATCGTTCCCGTAAGAGAGAAGTGAATGACCTGGTAACGATGAAAATCATATTAAAATATCTGAATCTTTCGGATGCGTATCTGGAACAACCGTTCAAGGATTTGATATATCTGATACTGGCATATGCCGGCTCCGAGGATGAGGATAAAAGGATTTCTGCCGGGAATGCAATTATGCATCTCGCAAAGTTGGTATCCGGTAACAACTGGTATATATACAAGAGATAAAGGGGGAATTGCAATGAAGAAATCGCTGGATGAAAGAGTCAGGCTCTGCAATGCCGGGTGTCAGGGATTTTACAGTATGGAGGACAGGTTGCTGAATCTGAAAGTATCTGACATGCTGAAGCATCTGGAAAAGCAGGACAAGGATATTACAAACAGAATACAGAAGGATGAGAGAGAGAATGAAGCCCTTGGAGATGTGATAGAGCAGATGATGGAACCCTTTGTGAATGGGTATATGCCGCAGGAGAAGGTTCCTTATCTTATCTATTTGTTACTGATAGAGCCGTTTGCCATGTGGATAAAAGAAACCGGTTATGTGCCGGATGATGAATTCCTTACCCGGACCGGTATTATCGGTCTACCGATAGAAACGTCCGGGGATATTCCGTATGGTGAGAATCTGTTCGGTGATGACTGCTATGATTATGACGATTGTGATTGCATAGTATGATATGCTTCATAGTATCCATAACACCGGGCATACCTATGACAATGACCGATATGGAGATAAAGGAAAGGAGAATTACGATGCGAACACCAAAACTAATGAAGGAAACCGCAAGGGGCTGTGAGCTTTACTTTTTAGAGGACAGTTTTTTCCATAACAGGGAAATATTCATGACGGATTATGTGAATGCAGATTCGTCAAATGAACTAATCAAACAGCTTTTATATCTGAATCAGGAAAATCCGGAGAAAGAAATCACCATATATATCAATTCTCCGGGAGGGGAAGTTATCAGCGGACTTGCAGTATATGACTGCATCCGTCTGATGCAGGCACCCATAAGAACTGTCTGTACCGGTATGGCAGCCAGTATGGGTTCCATACTGTTCCTTGCCGGGGATAAAAGAGAGATGCTTCCTCATACGAAAATCATGATTCATGACCCGGCATTTCATAATCTCGATATTGGCGGTGTAAAGCCTTTAGAGATTCAAAAAGAGGTAGACAGAATCATGGAAACAAGGAATATTCTGTGCGGAATTATCGCAGACAGAACAGGAAGGACAAAGGAAGAAGTCTTTGAGAAGACGAAAACAGACAGCTACTTTACGGTTGAGGAAGCCATGGAATTCGGACTGGCAACGGCAGTTGTAAAGTCCCTGTAAGGAGGTGGAATACATATGGAAGCAGGTAACAGAATTCTTGCAAAAGGAGTCAGTGTTTCAAATGATATGCATAGAACCCGGTTAAACAATAATGATGTCATAATCGGTGCCTCCGGCTCCGGGAAAAGTACCGGGTATGTCATTCCGAACATCAGACAAAACAGCGACAGTATGATAATCGCTGATGCTAAGAACAGTCTGTATCGGAATCTGCACAGGGGACTGGAAGCAAAAGGCTATACAGTCAGGGTGTTGGACTTTGTAAATCCTCAAAAATCCTGCCCCTACAATCCCCTTGCTTATATCAGAAGCAACCCTAAGACAGGGAAATGGAAGGAGCAGGATATTATGAGTATAGCGGGCATGATGATTCCGACAAGATGCAAGCGTGACCCGTTCTGGGAAGAATCTGCAAGAATGGTACTGGCAAGTCTGATTGCATTTGTAAAGGAGGCACTTCCGGTAGAAGAGCAGAATATGGTAAGTGTCACAAGACTTTCTAAAATGTTAAATGATACCGAGATGATAGAGGCGATGTTTATTCATTTGGAGGAGGAAGAACCGGACAGTTTTGCAGTCAGAAAGTTCAAATCCTACAGAGAGGTTATGTTTACATCGAAGAAAACATGGTGCTGCATTTTACAGTATTTGAATAAGGCTTTAGCCCTGTATGATTTTGCGGAAATAAGCACCCTATATGGGAAACCTACCACGTTAAAGTTGGAAGAACTTGGTCAGAGAAAGATAGCTCTGTTTGTCAATGTCAGTGATACAGACCGGACATTTGATGTGCTGGTAAATGCCTTTTACACACAGGTGTTCCGGTCTCTGTGTGCGGAGGCAGACAGGAATTCGGATGGAAGGTTACAGGTGCCTGTCCGAATCATTCTGGACGATTTTGCAACGAATGTTGTAATACCGGATTTTGAAAAGACCGTTTCGGTTATCCGTTCCAGAAACCTGTCTGTCAGTATTATTTTGCAGAGCATCAGCCAGTTGGAAACACTATATACGAAGCCACAGGCAGTTACCATATTAAATGGTTGCGACCACATGGTATATCTTGGCGGTCAGGATATCAGCACCGCAGAGTATATCAGCACCAAGGCAAATCAGCCAGTTGAGAATGTCTTAAACATGGAGCTTCATGATGCTTATATATTTGAAAGAGGAGCCAAACCAAGAAAGGTTGAAAAGATGGCAGTTTATTAAACATACAGGATTTGATGAAAGGAGTGAACGTTATGTTTGTGTGTCAGGATAAAATTGAGAAAAATATGTCTCTGCAAAAGGAAGATGTTTTTTATAGTACGATAGGCAGACAGAATAGTGGAAGTATCTATTCCAGGCTTCATAATTGTACAACTTTAAGTTTTCCAAAAACAGGCACAAAATTAGAGGAAAAATCCAATCAGCAAAATTATAACTGTCTGGTTCGTACAATGTCAGAAATGTTACAAAAGTATGCACCGGATATGGAGGTATAAGTTTATGGATGAATTGTTTTGCAGCCGTAAGAATAAGAAGTGCGTAATATACATCCGTGTAAGTTCAGAACGACAGGTGCAGGGCTACAGTCTGGAAGGACAGAAACGGTACCTGAAAGAATGGGCTGAGTTTGAAGGAATGACGGTATTAAATATCTATGTTGAACCGGGCAAAAGTGGAAAATCAATATCCGGGCGAGAAGTGTTTCAACGAATGTTAGATGATATAGCAACAAAAAGTGTGGATGCGGATTTTGTTGTTGTGTTTAAATTATCGAGATTTGGACGAAATGCAAAGGATATTTTAAATTCCCTGACATTTATCCAAAGGTATGGAGTGAATCTGATTTGTAAGGAGGATGGGTTGGATTCCAGCACTTCCATGGGTAAAATGATGATAACTATTTTAGGTGCTGTCGCTGAGATGGAAAGGGAAAATATTCTTACCCAGACTTATCTTGGCAGAACTGAAAAGGCTAAACAGGGTGGATGGAACGGAGGCTTTGCACCTTACGGATATGAGCTTGTAGATGGAAGGCTGGAACGGAAGGAAGAAGAAGCAGCTATTGTTGAACTTATCTTTGATAAATTTGTAAATGGCAGCATGGGATATTCTACAATAGCGGGATATCTAAACAAGCAGGGAATACCCAAAATGCCATCAAGAAATTCACATGGAAGGACCTTTATGGATTGGAATTCAGAACAAATCAAGCGAATGTTGGATAATCCGGTCTATACCGGCAGGGTTGCATTTGGGCGTACCCGATTACAGAAGGTAGAAGGAACAGAGAACGAATACCGCAGGGTAAAAACGGATGATTTTATTTTGAGTGATGAAATAGCACATGAGCCGATTATAAGTGAGGAGTTATTTGAGCAGGCGAGAGTAAAACGTAACTCCACTTCATCTACAGGATATCCATCAGTTGGAAGGAGTAGTAAACATCTGCTATCGGGTATATTAAAATGTCCGATGTGTGGGTCTGCCATGTACTCAGATACTGTCGTTTGGACAAATAAGAATGGCGAACGCAGGGTACGTCGTAAATATCAGTGCGGGCATTATGCAAAGGCAAAGAATGGTCAGTGTAAGAAGAATACGATATTAGCAGACTGGATAGAGAAAGAGGTTATACAATACACAAAGCTGCTGGTTAATAATGAACAGTTTGCAGAGGATGTGAAAAAGCAAATCGGTCAGAAGATGGATGTGTCAGAAATTGATGCAGAGATTGAAGGCTATAAAAAAAGCTTGAAGAAGCTGGAACGCAGCAAAGCAAATCTTGAACATGACATTGATAATATCGTTGCTGACGATAAAAATGCGGCTCGTAAAAGAAATGATATGAACAAGCGTCTTGATAAAATCTATGAAGAAATTTATAGCATTGAAGACCAGATAGAGGGATGCGAGATGAAAAAAGCATCTGTTGAACAGGATGCCCTGACACAGGAGAATGTTTATAAATTACTGTTGGTTTTCGATAAGTTCTTTGATAAAATGAATAAAGAAGACCAGCGTAGATTGATAGAAACAATGATATCAGCGGTATATTTACATCCAAAGGAAACGTGGAAAGATGGCGGTAATCCAATCAAAGAGATTAAGTATACATTTTTGGCAAGTAATGATGCCATGGAAACTTTGAGGGAAAAGTCCCCGTCCGTGGAGACGGTAGTACTGCTTTCCCACAAAAAGCCAGACGGACATATTAACGTAAAAGTTGAGTTTGGCGAGGGCGAGGGAAAAGTTCCACTTGATAATATTGCTAAAAGAGCGGAAAGCTACAAGCCCAAAGAACGAGTGACCTACAAAATGGTAAAGGAATACATAGAAGTTAAATACGGTTTCAAAGTACATACTGCATATATCGCAGAGGTAAAGAGAGATTTAGGCTTGCCGATGTACGATGCTCCTAATGCGGTAGAGGAATTGAAACAGCCGAGGAAGCATCCGGCTCCAGAGAAGGTTGAAGCAATAAAGGATGCATTGAAGCATTTTGAAGTGATTTAATAATGATGAGCGTATCATTAAAATAGTGGTACGCTTTTCTTTAAAATATTTGGGAAGCAATATATAAGTGCTGAATATGCTTGAAAGGAGCATTCCTGTAATTCATTAAAAGCGCCAATTGAATAAAAAAGAACCTCAAGGTATGATTGAGTTGCATCTTGGCGGATGTAAACAAAACAATCAAGCACTGGAGGTTCCAAATGAATTATACACAGAATGAAAAGATTGAGCAAGTAACAGATTCAACAATGGTTGTCGGAGTTGATATCGGAAGCCAGATACATTATGCAAGAGCTTTTGATAACAGAGGACGCGAACTTACAAAACGTATTTTTTCTTTTCATAACGATCTGGAAGGGTTCAATTCTTTCAATCTTTGGGCTGAGACACTTAAGACTGAGAATAAAAAGACTGCAGTTCTGATCGGCTGCGAGCCAACAGGTCATTACTGGTTTGCGTTTGCGAAGTATGTAAATGATCATCAGAAAAGATTAGTAATGGTCAATCCATTCTCGGTTAAGAAGATCAAGGAACTTGATGATAACAGTCCAAAGAAAACAGATTCAAAAGATCCAAAAACAATCGCAAAACTAGTTGTGGATGGGAGATATTCAATCCCATACATGCCAGAAGGCATTTATGCCGAAATAAGAGACCTGGTATACAGCCGTGACAGGATCATGAAGCAGCACAACATATCTGCAAACAGGATCCAGAGATGGCTTGCAATACATTTCCCGGAATATCTGGGATTATACACACGATTTGATGCAATAAGCGGCCTGGCAGTGCTTGAAAAAGCACCATTGCCAAAAGATGTGATTGCGCTTGGAGTAAATGGGATCCGAAAGATCTGGCATGATAAAAAGATGCGTGGCAGAGGAGTTACTAAAGATAGGGCAAAGCCCCTGGTTGAAGCTGCGCACAACAGTGTTGGACTTGACGGAGGGATTGGAACAAAAAGTGAATTATATATGCTGCTTGAAGAGCATCGCTTATGGACTTCGCAGTTAGAAGCCGTCAATAAAGTACTTGAGGAAATGATCCTAAAAGTACCACATGTGGAGAAGTTACTTGCCATTAAAGGAGTAGGGAGCATCACAATAGCAGGATTCATAGCTGAGGTAGGTGATATCAGACGCTTTGATTCACCGAAACAGATCCAGAAGTATGCAGGACTGGAACTGGTAGAAAACAGTTCAGGAAAGCATAAAGGAAGGACGAGGATCAGCAAACGCGGGAGAAGGAAACTCAGAAAGATCCTGTATCAGGTAATGGTACCGCTGCTTGCAAGAAACAAGGAGTTCCGTGGAATCTATGATTACTATGTAACCCGTGTAAAGAATCCGCTGAAACGAAGGCAGGCAATGGTTGCCGTCAGCTGTAAGTTGATCCGAGTGTTTTATGCGGTATTAACGAAAGGTGTGGAGTATGACAGATTTAAAATGATGTCAGATATCCACCGAAAAAGTGACATAATAGCTGCCTGAGCAAAAAGTACTGTAAGCAGGAAAGCGTCCGCCATCAATGGTGCTGTGAAACAGGAATGCAAAATATATAAGACAAAGTAGAGCCAGTAGCTGCATTGACATTTTCTATAGGGCAACGACCCTGCTAAAGGAGCATGAGCAGCACCCAACTATGGATAAGCAGAACGAAGGAATTTAGGACCCGTCAGAGGATGGTGATCCTGGTAGACATGAGAGGTTAGTTACTGTAGGTGGATTTGGGAAACAGGAAGGCCTTCATAAGAAGAAACAAAGACGTTTTATTTCTTGTACCTAAAATCATCAGAAATGGACTCCATGAAGTCACTTCATATCCAGAAAACTCTATTTTGTAGATATATGTAACTTATTAACTGTTCAGAAAAGTCAGTAAAATCAAGGCTTTTTGTTGAACATGCACTAAAAAGAATAGAGAGAGATGTTATGAACATGAAAGAACTACAATCCATTTTTACAATCGGAGAAACCGTGGCGGTTGAATTTAAACGCTGTGGCAATGGAATAGAAAATGACACCTATGAAACAGTATGTTCTTTCTTAAATCGTTTCGGTGGAGAGCTTTTTATGGGCGTTCTGGATGATGGAACAGTGGTCGGTGTGCCTGAAAAGGCAGCTCCGGATATGGTAAAGAACTTTATAAAAGTTGTAAGTAATCCGGTATTATTTTCGCCTACCACATATCTAATTCCTGAAATTATAAAATATGATGAAAATCATACTATCATTCACGTTCACATTCCACCAAGTGCGGAGGTGCACAGTTATAAAAAAGTGATTTATGATCGTGTGGATGATGCCGATGTAAAGGTAACTGCAACTGGTGCGATTGCGCAGATGTATATTCGTAAGCAGAATATTTTTACAGAAAGAAAGATTTATCCATATGCAAGAATGGAAGATTTAAGATTGGATTTGTTGCCTAAAATTCGAATTATGGCGCAGAATCATACCGGGGGTCAGCACCCATGGACTACGATGGATGATCAGGAGTTGTTGAAAAGTGCAGGGTTATATGGTCGGGATATTGCTACAGGTGAAGAAGGATACAATCTTGCGGCAATTATGCTTCTTGGAAAAGATGATGTAATTTTAAATGTGGCTCCAGCTTATGTTACGGATGCACTTGTGCGTAAAGTAAATGTAGATCGCTACGATGATCGAGAAATCATTAAAACGAACCTGATTGAGAGTTATAATCAACTTCTGGAATTTGGAAGAAAAAACCTGCCAGATAAGTTTTTCCTGGAAGGCGCGATAAATAAAAGTCTGAGAAATACAATTGTCAGAGAGATGATTAGTAATACGCTAATGCACCGAGAATTTACCAGTAGTTATACAGCAAAGTTTGTAATTGAAAAGAAGTGGATGTATGTAGAAAATGCAAATCGTGCATCGAAAGAGGGCATTATTACAGTTGACAATCTGGAACCAAATCCAAAGAATCCAATTATTGCAGCATTTTTCAGAAATATTGGATATGCAGATCAACTAGGTTCTGGAGTTCGAAAACTATTTAAATATAGTAAGTATTATTCGGGAAGAGATCCGCAGTTTGTAGAAGATGATGTGTTTCGTATCGTTGTACCATTAGATGATGAATATTCGTTTGATTATAGTATAATAATTGATAAGGATAATGAAAACGCTAGTGCCGATAAAGTGACAAGTAGTGCCGATAAAATGCCGATTAGTGCCGATGAAGTGCCGATAAATACTTTAAGTGAGCAGCAGAAAAAGGTATTGCATTTTGCAAAAGAAAACGGGCAGATTACATCGCATCAGGTAGAACTACTATTAGAAGTAAAACAAAGACGTGCTAGAAGTATTCTTGGAAAACTGGTTGATATGGGGGTGCTTGAACGATTGGGTGCTTATAGAAATACAGTATACACCCTAAAAAATGGAAGGAAGAAATAATATTGCAGGGAGTATTTAACGTATGAAGAAGAAAATTATAGCTGTAATAGCTTTCGTATTGGTAGTTACAGGAGTTCCTTTTTGTGCTATCAAGGGAGATGAGGCTGCCAGAGCGAGGGCAAAAGAGGCAGCAGAAAGCCAGAACAAGGAATGGTATAAAGAAGCGAATGCGTGTATAGATGCTGGAGAGTATGAGGATGCGATAAAACTGCTGGAGAAATTGCCAACAGACTACGAAGATAGCAGATATATCATACCATATGCGGAATATTGTAAAGGTGTTGCGGACAAAGAAAAAATTGAGCAGCTGTACAGGCTTACGTGGAATTTCCCGCGAGAAAATGAATATACTGGAAAATATTCGGAGAAAATGCAGACAGCGAAAGCGGAAACAAAAGCGCAATATGAAGAGTATACAGAACAGAAAGAGAAAGAAAAAAGAGAAGAAATCAAGAAAGATGTACCATATAAAGGGATGGAGCGAAAAAATTTATGGCGACTTGTCGAAATGGTAGGGTTAGCAATGCTGTAGAGTTCGTGCATTCATCTTCATCAAAACGCAATTACAGCAGAGATGATAAGAGCATGGATATGTACGATGTGTATGATTACGATGATCCAGAAGATTTTTATTATGATCATGTCGATGAGTTTGATGATATACAGGATGCAGAGGATTACTGGGAAGAGAACAGATGATATAAGTATTGGTCGGATAAAGATAAGGAGAGTGCTTTGCAAATAAAGTTTAAATGTGACAAATAAAAAGAAAAGGAGATCAGCTATGAAGATCGTAATTATTAATGGAAGTGCAAGAAAGGGAAATACGTTAACAGCAATCAATACTTTTATAAAGGGAGCAGCTGAACATAATGAGATTGAGATGATTTCTCCTGATAAATTACATATTGCTCCATGCAAAGGCTGCAAAGCCTGTCAGTGCCATAAGGGGTGCGTAGATCAGGATGATACGAACCCGACAATTGACAAAATTGCAGCAGCAGATATGATTCTTTTTGCAACCCCGGTCTATTGGTGGGGAATGACTGCACAATTGAAACTGGTTATTGATAAATGCTATTGTCGTGGATTACAGCTTAAGGGAAAGAAAGTTGGTATCATTGTGACTGGCGGAGCTCCGGTTGATAATGTACAGTACGAGCTGATCAGGAAACAGTTTGAATGCATGGCAGGATATTTATCAT